>Ga0208373_1000598_pt1 | contig 59779 bp, 68 predicted proteins | sample RifOxyC2_FD_184036 | JGI IMG/M metagenome (GOLD analysis project Ga0208373, IMG submission 184036) | Soil microbial communities from Rifle, Colorado - Rifle Oxygen_injection C2 (SPAdes) | ecosystem: Environmental > Terrestrial > Deep subsurface > Rock core/Sediment | place: Rifle, Colorado...
ACGTATTCTAATCAGAAGCTTGGACGGAATTAATTAATAATTGGGAAGGCGTTTTCAAGAAAATTCCCATATGTAATCTTTCGTAGTTGTAGTATCTCAAATATTTCTTAAGAGCGCAATTAATACTTCGCGCATTAGTATTCACTTTGTCGATGCATTCTTCTTGGAGTGTCCGGTTGAATCTTTCAATATGAGCATTGTCATTCGGTTTACCAATTCTAGTATATCGGTGATTCTTTTTAATCTGGGTCACAAACCATTTTCCAAATTCTGGTCCATGATCACTCTGTAACATCTCAAATTTAAATGATGCTTGCTCTTGTGCTTCTCTCACAAAATTCAGACATATTTTACTGTTCATTCTGCTGTAGCATTTAGCGTAGACCCATCTAGAATACACATCAATCAGTACGAAAACATATATTCTTTTCTTCTCGCTAATCATTAGGTGAATAGTGTCAATTTGCACTAAATCGCCTGCTTTAAAGGGATATGGACGATCTACCGGTGGATGGTATCGTTTCCATGGGCTTCTCTTTTTTAAAAGTCCGTGTCGGTCAAGTGTTCTCTTTACAGAAGAAAGCGAAGTCTTGATTCCTTGATTCAACAACTCCTGACGCACTACTTCCGCGCATCTTCCATTTTTAATTCTTTGTTGAAATATTTTCCAGACTAATTTATCACTTAATTGTTTAGGATGATGTTTGGGTCTACTTGAGAGCGTGGGAATGGTACCGTAACCCCAGATTTTTGCTTTCTTTACCCATTTGCAAATTGTACTGGAACCAACTCCAAATCTTCGACCCACTTCTTCTTTACTAAATCCTCTCCTTACCATATCAGCTGCATCTCTTCTCACCTTCGGCACGTTTGGATTTTGTGTGTATGACATATTTCTATGATATTACCCTCAATCCGTCCAAGCTAGTGAACCATTACGTCCCTATTTATAAATTCTAGATTTATGATATTTCTCTTGGAAGTAAGTTAATTCTTCTATTTCTTTTATACTATAATCCTTACCATCAGAAACTATCAATTTTATTTCTCCATCTTCATCTCTTTTTATTCCAGCGATTACTATACCTTCAAATTCTTCAAGTGGTTCTGTTGGACCAAAAACATACGCATCAATTTCTTCTTTATCTGCTTCCGAAAAAGTTCCGGGTATAAAACCGTAATTAATCGGATAAATAGTTTCGAATCTTGGATCAGGATGTTTTGAACCCAAAGGTCTATCCATTTTTACTTTTACTTTTTTCCCTAACCAAATTTTTATTTCGTCTAACATAATTTAAATTTTAGAATAAAAAACTCTTTTTCCAGTTTTTCCGTTTTGTTTTATTTTTCCTTCTTTCTCTAATTGTGAAAGATATCTGGTTGCTGTAGCATCTGAAACGTGAAGAAACTTTTCAATTTCGTCATTCGTGATTTTAGATTTTTTTAGAAACAAAGTCATAATACGATTTAACTTTTTTCTTTTTCGGAATTGAATTGCATTTTTAGCTTTTGCGAGAAGTTCAAAGATTTTATTTTTATTAGAAACAATTATTGGAATAGGAATTACTTTTTTCAGCTCGGGTTCAGATTTCATTTCGCTCGCTACACCAGAGTTTGAAACAGAAACTGGTTCAGGTTTAACTTCCTGAATATTCGGCTCAGGTTTAACTTCCGGTTCAGAAGCTAACGGCTCATTTACTGGTATTTGATCCGTTGAAGGTTCAATAGCTTGGACGGGCTCAGAAATTGGCTCAACTGAAGGTTCACTTGTCCCGTTAGAGGCAGGATTTACTTGTATATCCGTTGGCTCTAATGGGATTGCTTCTTCGGGGCTAGGGGTGGAAATAGGCTCATTTTCGGAATTAGCATTATTGAGGGAAACGGGTATATCTGCGTTTTTAGGGGATTCTGGGGCTTCAAGGGGCATATTAGAGGGCTCGGAAACCCTTATATCTTGGGATATTGGCCCTGCAGGCTCTTGAGGGCTTACTGGGATAGAGTTTTCTTCTGGAATTGGGTTTTGAGGTTCGTCAGGCATATCAATTTTTTCTATTTAGAACCTCTAATTTAATCCTATCTGGATCTTCAAAATACACAGCATAATAGTCAGGGGTATATTCGGGAAACAGATTCGGGCTTTCATAAAGAGACTTTATCTTTCTTACTTTCAAAAATTCGTTATAAAACTTATCCACTTCTTTTTTAGAACTAACCATAAAAGCCAAGTGATTTAATCCTGTATTTCTTCTATGAAATTTATTGGACAAATATTCAGCTCTGGTAGGACTTAACCAAAAATCAGGTGTCCCCGTTTTTCTAAAAGCTAGACAATCTTTTTCTTCCACAATAATTTTATAATCTAGAAACAGAAATAAATCTTTATAAAAAGGAAAAGATTTTTCTGGATTCGAAACATTTAATGAGATGTGTTCAAGATAATTTTTCATAATTTTTTTATACCAAATTCTTTTAATGTTTCCATAATAGTATCAACAGGAAAACCAATAATATTTAAAGGATCTCCCACTATTTTTTCTATAAATTTATCAGCAATATCATTCAAGGTATATGAACCAGCATATTTTAGTGGATTACCTTTTTTTATATAATCATCAATCATCTCGTTAGATAATTCTTTAAAACTAACTTTAGTTTCAACTACCTTGGAAACTATTTTATCTTTTTTTGTATCAATTATTGTAAAACCAGTAAAAACAGAATGTGTTTTTCCACTTAATGTCTTTAAGGTTATTTTTGCTTTTTCTTCTGTATGTGGTTTCCCTATAATTTTATCGTCAAGGGAAACAAAAGTGTCAGCCGATATAATAATAGCGTCATTAAAATTTTTTGCTACATCTATAGCCTTTCCTTTTGATAAAAACTTCGCTAATTCTTCTGGTATTAAATCTAAAGTCATATCTTCTTCATAATTACTTGGAATAACATCAAAAATTAAACCTGCCTTTTCAAGTAATTCTTTTCTTCGTGGTGACGTAGATGCTAAAATAATTTTTCTCATATTTAAATTATGTCTAATTTAGAAATCATCTCTTTTGACAGAAAACTAACATTTCGTATTTCACTTATCTCTACCCATTCAAATTCAAGATGACTCTCTTTTGATTTTACCTCAAAATTATTATCGATATCGACAGTAAAAATCATATTAAGTTCTTGATGTTTAATACCAAATTCTTCATATGTATTTTCTAAAAAATCTTTATATTTGATATTACTTATTTGATTTTTTTCTAATCCAATCTCTTCTTGCAATTCTCTAAAAATCGTATCAATAAAATATTCCCCAAATTCAACATGACCCCCGGGAAGAAAATAGTGGCCTTGGTCTCGCTGATTACACTTGCAAAGTAATATCTTTCTACCTCTTTTTATAATTATCCTAACTATTAATTCTATTGATTTCATAATTTTATTATACCAAATTTTAAAATTTTTATTACCTTTAATAACAAACCACCCCATTGTGGGGTGGTTGAGAAGGTGTGTCTTTTGATCACTATCATGCGTGCCATTCTGAAATAAATAAGGACTGAAAATCGCATCGAGCACTCAAGTTCTATCTAATCGAACACTTTTTCCAAGCACCCTTTTATTTTCCTCTTCTTTGACGTAATGCACTTGCAGCGACTGATTTCTCTTTATTTCGAGGAAGATCTTTTCTCAATAATTTTGACGCAAATCCACCAACTTTTTTGCTTGTTTTTGCCATAAATTTATTTTTTAATTATATTAATAATAATCCGACCTTTAATTTTTTGAATTGATTTTTAAAAACTGATTGCTATTTTTTTTCACTTAAACCATCCCACGTACGTCCAGCTGATTCAGTGACAAGGATTTCTGCTGATTCACCAGTTTTTTGGACAGCTCTCTGGGTTGTTTTTAGTACCTGTGAACGATTCTCACTTGTAGAAATTGTGTATTCACCACGAGGTAAATGATAAATTTTGCCATTGTCAGATGTAATCAATTTACTAAATCCTTCATTCTGCATTGCACTATGTAATATTTCAAAGTCAGGATTATACTGAGCACTATGAAGTTCAACACGGACTGTGTAATTACTCATAATTTTTATATCTTAATTTTAATAATTTCGACCCTTTTACTCTCTGTGGATAACTTTTGATTGCACTTGAAACTTGTTTCAAGTATAATATAAGTATATTTGAAAGAGATTTGAAAGTCAAGTTATTATGATAGGTAAAAAACAAAAAGAAATTTATAATTTTATTGTGTCCTATGCTAAGAAGTATGGGTACGCTCCATCTTTAGAAGAAATTGCTAAAAACTTTTCTTCCTTTTTAGCTTATCCATCTTCAGCTTATTATCATGTAAAAAAATTACAAGATGAGGGTTATATTGAAAGAGAATCAAATATTCCTAGATCTATTAGTATTTATACAGATAAAGTAGTTAAAACTCCTTTTTTAAAAAAGATAGGATTAGATTCCATAAGAATACCAATTTTAGGAGCGGTAAACGCTGGCCCTGCAACTATTTTCGCTGAGGAAAATATTGAGGGATATTTAAAGATTTCTCGTAATGATTTAGATATAAAAAATGGTGTTTTTGCTTTACGTGTTGAAGGTGATTCTATGAATAAAGCAAAAATTGATAAAAAAAATATTGAACAAGGAGATTTTGTTTTAATTGATTCTCAATATAGAAATCCAAAAAACGGTGATTTTGTTTTATCGGTGATTGATGGTTGTGCAAATATTAAAAAATTTGAGAGAGATAATAAAAATGGAGATATAAAGTTAGTTTCAGAATCAACAAACTCCATACATAAACCAATTTATGTATCAAGTGAAGACGATTTTATGGTAAATGGAAAAATTATTGGCGTAGTTAAAAAATAAATTATTTGATATAATGAATTTAATTTAATCAATATGAATACTTTAACTATTAAACCTAAAAAAATAGATATCATAATACTTTCTGAATTATCAAAAAAAAAGAAAGTTATTCTTCCTTTGAATAAAATAATTTGTGGCGATGTTGTTGAAGAATTAAAAAAAATTCCCACAGAATCTATTGATCTCATTATTGCAGACCCCCCATATTGGAAAGTTATAAATGAAAAATGGGATTATCAATGGAGACTAGAATCAGATTATATTAACTGGAGCAATCAATGGTTTGAGCAAGTCTATCGTATTTTAAGAAAAGGTGGTTCTTTTTATGTTTTTGGGTATTTTCGAATGCTCGCTCTTTTACTTGATGGATTATTACAATTAGGTTTTGATTTAAGACAGCAAATTATTATTGATAAAGGAATGAGGTCAGTTAGTGGGCGAGCAACTAAAAATTATAAAATGTTTCCAAATGTTACAGAAAGTATTTTGTTTTTAACAAAAGATAGCAAACCTTTTATTAAAAAATTTCTAAAAGAGAGACAACAAGAAAAAGGATATTCTGCAAAAGAAATAAATGAGTTGATAGGTGTTAAAAGTAATGGTGGTGGTATGTGGAGTATCTATACGGGAGAAAATGTTTGTGAACAAACACCAACGAGAGAATTATGGGAAAAATTATCGAAGGTTCTTAATTTTAATCTGCCTTATGAAGAAGTTGCTATGATTTTTAATCCACAAATGGGACTTACTGATGTCTGGAAAGATATAAATTTTTATAAGGAAGAAAGGTATCATCCAACTCAAAAACCTGTTACTTTAATAGAAAGATTGATCAAAGCAAGTAGTAATGAAGGAATGGTAGTTCTTGATCCCTTTCTTGGCGCTGGATCAACAGCTCTCGCTAGTATAAATCTAAAAAGAAACTTCATTGGTATAGATGTTGATGAGCAATATGTAAAGATCGCAAAAGAAAGAATTGAGAAACTAAAAAAAATACAAAAATTATTTTAATTTATTCTTCGAGAATATTGATTTTTTGCAGACGATATTTTGTCTGTATCTCTTAATGGAAGATAAGATCTTAATGTTTCATCAATTCCAATCAATGCTACCCGCTTCTCTTTTATTGAAAGATTTTTTATTTTTCCTAGTTTAGATTTGAATTCTGGTTTAATCATACGAATAATCTCTGTACTTTTTGAATTTTTGAAAATTAACTCAAGTTCTAGATCAGATAGAATTACTGAAGGCATAATCACTGATGCTAGTCTCGATCTATCCTGTGTTGGTTCAACATAGTGCAAAATTTCTATTTTTGGTTTTGAGTTTGCATTTTTGATAATGCAAGTAAAAGTTTGTATAGGATTACATATATAAAATTGATAAGAATACGGCCAGAAATTTTTTGGAGCAGGTGTTTTTTCAATATTTTTCTTTTTATGTCCTAGATAAATATTTTTATAATAATTTGTCATAATCTCTCGAAATCTTGCGTTTCGAGGACTATTAGTCCAAATTTCAAAAGCTTGAAATCTTAAAGTATTAAAATCACCTTTATTAAAATTAGGATAATCGCCCATTATCAATAATACTCGCTTTACTTCTTTTGTAAGTACATTCAAATCATTCTCACTTTTAACAGAAAATAACCACTTAGAATCATCTTTTCTTAAAATATTTGTTGAATTACAACTAGAACAATTTACTTCAGATCGAGCTACTGGGGACTTGCAGTCTTTACATAAATCAAGTTGGTCAATTCTTGAACAGGATTTCACCTCAGAACCATCAGCTAGGTCATTTCCTCTTGCACCCGTTCTTTCTCCGAACATCCCTGTAATTAAAGATGCTAGATGTTGCCCCGGATAACCAATTTTAATATTGGGGGTTTGCTTTGTGATTACAGACCATTTAATCGCATTAATCCTCGGTTGTAAAACTATCTCACTAAGAAGCTGTTTAATTTGTGCAAGATTATTTCCTATTTTTATAAGTTTTTTATCTGGTTGCATATAATTAATCAAGTAAAGATTTTAAAGAAATTCCAAGTACTTTTGCAATTTTTTCAATATTAGTCAAAGTAATATTTTTTTCTGCTCTCTCAATCATACCAACATAGGTACGATGAACGCCTGCCTTAGATCCTAATTCTTCTTGTGATAGTCCTAGGGCTAAACGTTGCTTTCGCACCTTATTTCCAAATTTTATTAAGACTTCTTTTTTCATAGTTGATAACTTTAGTATACACATTTGCTAATTTTCTCTCTACATACTATAGTTAGCATACGGGATTGTTTTTTCCCCGCCAAAAATCCGCCCACATTCCTCCCCAAACCCCTCCTGCGGGCAGAATTTGAAATCTCGCCAAAAGATACAGCCGAGGAAAATGGAAATCCAAATCCCCAAAAATTTTGTTTCCATTTTCCGAGTCCGCATTTTGAATTAGCACATTAGTCGAGCGTAGCAATAACTTTAGAGAAAAGAAAAAAGTCGAGCGTGAGATTAGCTTTCAGTATTGTTTTGAAAATGAGTTCGGATTTTGTTGTATAGAGGGAGCCAGTTAGTAGAGCATCCCAAAAATGCATCGCGCGCTTCGCGCGTAAGTGTGGCGGGAATTTCAAAATCCCAAGAATTCAAAAGGATTTCCCAAGATTTTTTTGCAGAAATTAAAAGCGTGCGAGCGTCGAGAAGATGGTTCACTGAATTTCATTCAGTCAAAATAATAATTTTGTGAGCCAATCGTGAAGCGATAATTTAAAAACCAAAAGCAATATGAAATATTTTTTATACATAAGGAAATCAACCGACGAGGACGACAGACAAGTTTTGTCGCTTGAAGCACAAGAGTTTGAATTGAATGAATTTGCCAGACGAGAGCATTTGATTGTTGTCGAAACATTTCGCGAATCTTTAACCGCGAAATGTCCCGGCAGACCAATTTTTAATCAAATGCTCGACAAAATGGAACGTGGCGAAGCGGAAGGAATTTTAGCGTGGCATCCGGACAGACTTGCGAGAAATAGCGTAGACGGCGGAAGAATAATTTATTTTGTAGATTCATTAAAAATAACCGCGCTAAAATTCCCAACCTTTTGGTTTGAAGCCACACCCCAAGGCAAATTCATGCTATCCATTGCTTTTGGACAATCGAAGTATTTTGTAGATAATCTTTCAGAAAATACCAAACGCGGTTTGCGTCAAAAGTTAAGACGAGGCGAATGGCCTGGTTGGGCTCCGCTCGGATATTTAAATGACCAAGTTAAACATAATATTATGAAAGACCTCGAGCATTTTCGCCTCGTCAAGAAACTTTTTGAATTATACGCAACCGGCAATTACTCGATGAAAGATTTACAAAATACTGCAAAAAATATCGGCTTGTTTGGAAAAAGTGGAAAAGTCCCATCGGTTTCCTTAATCCAACACACCATTTCCAACCCATTTTATTACGGAGTTTTTAAATATAATGGTGAATTACACGAAGGCAAACACGAGCCAATGATATCAAAGAAACTTTTTGATAAATGCTCGGAAGTAATGGCAAGAAAATCGCAACCGAAAAAACGCCATATTGCAAAGCCGACACTTCGCGGATTATTAAATTGTGCCGATTGCGGATGTGCCATTACTTCCGAAACACAAAAAGGACATCATTATTATCATTGTACTAAAAAACGAGGAAATTGTTCGCAGGGCTACATTCGCGAAGAATTTCTCGTTCTACAAATTAATGATGTCCTTCAAAAAGTTTCCTTACCGCCGTCTTGGGCAGATGAGATGCTCGCGAAATTAGAAACAGAACGCGAGCAAGAGCGACAAGACGGATTGATTTTTGCTCAAAATCTGAAAGCTCAAATTGAGGATTTAAATATTAAAATTGAAAAATTACTTGACGCACATATTGATGGGCTTATTCCGAAAGACGAATATGTGCTGAAAAAACAAAAAATCCTCAATCAAAAAATTGAGCTTTCAGATAAATTACGAGATTTTGAGCAAAAGGGAAATTTTTGGCTCGAACCGATGCGACTTTTCATTTTAGATAGCAAACAAGCCCTAATTATCGCTTCCGAAGAAAATTTGGAAGACAAGAAAAATTTTCTTAAAAAGATTGGCTCGAACCATCTTCTCGACGCTCACACGCTTTTAATTTCTGCAAAAAAATCTTGGGAAATCCTTTTGAATTCTTGGGATTTTGAAATTCCCGCCACACTTACGCGTGAAGCGCGCGATGCATTTTTGGGATGCTCTACTAACTGGCTCCGAGGGTAGGGATCGAACCTACGACCAACCGCTTAACAGGCGGCCGCTCTACCGCTGAGCTACCTCGGAATGGGCTTGAATTATAAAGAACCCTAGAGCTAGCTTAACAAAATTTTTATAAAAAAACAACATAACTTTTTTAATTTTAAATTTAGAAAGATAAAGTGGAGGGCGGAGGCATTGCCTCCGCCGATTCCAAAATGCGGAGCTAGAGTTTATTTTTAGCTACTTTTTTTGCTCTTCTTTTATTTTAGTAAAAACAATATTGTCACCATCAGAAATAAACTCAAATTTATTATTTAGCATAGGTTCTAATTTTTCCCATTGCATCATATCAAAGATGAATAATAATTCATCTTTGGAATAAGCACCTAATTCAATATTTTTACTTCTTAAATTGAAATTTTTTTCAGCCACTGCTTGTGCCCGTCTTTTAGCCTTTTCTAAAAACTCCTTATCAAACCTTTCTTGTTTCCCGGGATCATCAGAAAAAGGACCAGGTTGTTCTTGTTTCATTCTCATATTTTAAGTATATCAAATTACAAAAATAAGTGAAGTTTTTTTTTACTTTTTTGGGACTTCGCAAGGACTGTCCTTGATAGAAAAGCAAATTAAATTGTTTGTGCTATAATAGAAAGATGGAAGAACCATTTAAAAAAGAAGAGAAGTTTAAAGTGAGGTGCAGGAGTTGTTATAAAGAAGTGGAAGTAACTTTGTCACGTTACGGTGCAGGGTATACTGCAATTTGTCCTGAATGTGGGAAGCTTGCTTATAACGGTGATAAGAGACCTTCCTCAATAGTTTAGGTCGATAAAAAATTAAAAATAATTTCTTAAAAAATTTATGATTAAAAAAATATTATCGGTTTTTGGTATGCTTTTGGCTTTTTCGTTAATCGTGACTACTGCACTTGCTCAAACAACATCAACATCTTCTACAATTGCTACAAAAATAGCATGTGTGGGAGCTGCTGTGGCTGTTCGTGAAGCTGCTATCAGTACTGCAGTCGCTACTCATGCACAGAAAGTATCCGCTGCTTATGCTACCCGTGCAAATGAATTGGCTGGTGCATACTCAAACACTACTGAAAAGACGTTAAGGGCTGGAATCAAGGTGGCTTGGGCTGATTTTAATAAAACAGTAAAAGCTGCTACTGCTACATGGAAGACAAGTAAAAATGCTATTTGGTCAACATACAAGACTGCGGTCAAAACATGTAAAGCTTCTAGCAGTATTTCTGATTCTTCAAATTCTTCTTCTGAAGTTTCCGGACAGTAAAAACAAAACATTGTTTTTTAAAAGAAAAATTTCTATCTAAAGTAGGGATTTTTCTTTTTTCTTTTTTATGCTATGATATCGTTATGGCAAAAAGAGGTACAACACTTAGTCCTAAAAATAGATCAAGGCGTTCTCATAAGACCAAGAAGCGTTTGGCCATCAAGAAATTGATGCTTGAGAAAAAAGCCCTAAGAAAGAAGTCTAAATAGAACTTCTTATTAAAAAACTCACACTAAACGAGTGTCTTTTTGTGCTTGTTAGCATTTTTTCGTTGTGTTATTATGTCTATATTATGGAAAACATAAAAAATCATGGTGGTTGGGTTGTGGGATTAGTATTATTAGTTTTTTCTGCTATTTTTTTCTTAGCAGCGCAGAATTTTTCAAAACAAGGTTCTTATGTGGAAGTAAAAGGATTGTCGGAAAAGATAGTAAAAGCAGACGTGGCTATTTGGTCAATGAATTTTGAAGTTAAGTCAAATAATATTGACGTATTGTATGCTGATATTAATAAAAATATTTCTTCTATAAATTCTTTTCTTGTAGAAAAAGGTTTTGAGGCTTCGGAAATAAATGTCGCTCCGGTAAATATATATCAAGACACTTACAAAGATGCATTGTTTAGATACAATGCAAATGTTCAGCTTTCTCTTTATACGAAAAAAGTGGATTTGGTGAAATCTGCTTCCAAAGACACTTTGCTTTTAGTAAAAAAAGGAGTTACTTTAAATCAAAATTCTATTGAATTTCAATTCTCAGATATTAATAGTGTTAAACCGGAAATGTTAGCAGAAGCAATAAAGAATGCTAGAGATGCAGCTACGCAATTTGCCACAGAATCAGGTTCAAAGCTAGGCAGTGTGGCACGAGGTAATCAAGGCGTATTTGATATCACAGACAAAGACCCCGGTTCTCCAGAATTCAAGAAAATCCGAGTTGTTTCCACATTAAGATTCTTAATAAACTAAATTCCAAGAAATTTACTCCAGAAGGATTATATGGTTAAAAAAAATCTATCAAAAAAGACCAAGAAAGTAGTCATGGTCAGTGGGGGATTTGATCCAGTGCATATTGGTCATGTGCGTCTTTTTAAGGAAGCAAAAAAGCTCGGTGATGAACTCGTGGTTGTTATTAATAATGATAATTGGTTGAAACTAAAAAAGGGATATGTTTTCATGCCGGAACACGAAAGAAAAGAAATCATTGAAGCATTTGATGGAGTAGATAAAGTTATTTTGAGTAGTCATGAAAAAGATACTAAAGACATAAGTATTTCCAAAGATATACTCTCGCTTCGTCCACACATTTTTGCAAAAGGTGGAGACAGGCATACGGGAAACATTCCTTCGCCGGAAGTGCTGGTTTGCAATAAGATAGGTTGTAAAATAGTAAATGATGTCGGACATGGTGGTAAGGTACAAAGTTCTTCAGAATTGGTAAAAAAAGCGAGAGCTAAAAAAATTAAAAAACATGTTGCCAGATAAAAAAATTATATCTTTTGATATTGACGGCACTTTAACCGCGAGTAAAACTCTCATAACGGAGAGCATGGCGAATTTAATTAAAGAGCTTGTTAAAAAGAAAATGGTTGTTGCAATAGCCGGAGGGAATTTTAAACAACTTGAAACTCAATTCCTTCCTCCATTTTTAAATGATAAATCGATGATGCCTTTTATTCGTAATTTTACATTGTTGCCAACTTCCGGAAGTCAAAGGTATGAATATGATGAAAAAGAAAATGAATGGGTATTAACAGACAAAGAGCCATTAGATAGCGGTGTAAAAAAAAGAGCGATAGAATTATTGCAATATGTGATTGATTCTAATTTATATGAGATACCACATAATCCGACAGGAAATATTATTGAAGATAGAGACACGCAGATTACTTTTACTCCAAATGGTCAACAAGCTCCTGTAGTTATAAAGCTAGCTTTTGACCCTGATAGAAAAAAAAGAGAAAAGATTAAGGCATTTCTCGAACCAAAATTGCCGGAAGTTAGTATTATGATTAATGGGACTTCCAGTATTGATATCCTCCCAAAAGGATTTAACAAAGCAGTAGGACTCATGAGATTTCTTAATAAAATGGGTTTGGAAAAATCTGATGTTATTTTCGTCGGAGATGGAATTTTCCCTGGTGGTAATGATTATTCTGTATTTGAAGCTGGTTTTGACACAATAGCGGTAAAAAATCCGGAAGAGACTGAATTACTCATAAAAAAATGGCTTAAATAAAGCTTTTTTATTTGCTTGTAGCCTCTATTTATTGATATAATAAGCAGGCATGAAGACATTTATTATAAAAAGGCCTTGGGGACAGTTTGATCAATTTACTCAAAGTGAGGTTGTCACAGTTAAAATTTTGTCAGTTAATCCGGACACCTCTCTGAGTTTGCAGTATCATAATCATCGAGATGAATTTTGGAGAGTTATTTCTGGACACCCTCTTTTAACTATCGGTGAAAATAAAATAAAAGCTAATCCTGGAGATGAATTTACAATTTTAAGAAAAGAAAAACATCGGATAGAAGCCAAAGACGACGCTGTGCAGATTTTAGAAATTTCTTATGATGATCATTTTGATGAAAATGATATTGTTAGAATAGAAGATAAATATGGAAGAATTTAATTATGTTTTTACTTACTAGACATGAAGGCGGACCTATTTTGATACCTGATGATAATTTGCCTTGGGAAAAAGAAGGGGTGTTTAATCCTGGCGTGGTTCAAATAGGAAAAGAAGTTATAATGCTTTATCGCGCCGTCGGGGAGACTAGTTCTTATGTTTCTCATTTTGGCCTTGCGAAAAGCGAAGATGGTATTTTATTTAAACGAGTTTCTAATATGCCGGTCTTTGGACCCAAAGAATTATTTGATAAATGGGGAACAGAAGATCCACGAATTGTAAAAATTGAAGATGATTTTTATATAACTTATGTGGCTTTGGCTAAAAGGGTAATGTCGGACGGTAAATTTTCAAAAAATATCGAAACGACGACCGCTTTACTCAAAACTCGGGATTTTATTTCATTTAAAAATCTCGGAATTATTTCTGCGGAGAATTCAGACAATAAAGATATCGTTCTTTTTCCTAAAAAAATAAACGGAAGATATTGTATGTTACATCGTCCAAATCATTGGCATAAGGCTTGGTGTGATCATCTCAAGACGAATGGAGAAGTCATGAATTGGCCATGTAATCTTTCTAATTTACCACAGAATCCCAGCATCTGGATTGCTTGGTCTGATGATTTAAAAAACTGGAAAGACCATCAAGTATTTTTAGAATCATCTCATCCTGGAGATTCAAAAATCGGTCCCGGCTTGCCACCAATCGAAACCAAAGAAGGATGGCTCGTCATTTATCATCATGCGATACTTACCAACAAAAAAGATTCTTTTTTTTATTCAGCTCGTGCTGCTTTATTTGATTTAAATGACCCAACTCGCTTAATCGGGAAATTACCTCACCATATTCTGGCGCCGGAAATGCCTTATGAAAAAGAGAAAATTTCTGATATTATTTTTCCCACCGGTGGTTTTGTTTCCGGGGATACATTATTTATTTATTATGGCGCCTCTGACCGTTATGTTTGTCTAGCGACTGGATCTTTATCGCAACTTTTATCTGAATTAAAGCAATCAAATCCAAGTAAAATATAATGTCTATTTCAAAAAAAGAAAAATATTGGGTTGTTTATGTGACGACCTTTCCTCCGCGTGAGTGTGGTATCGCCACATTTAGCGCCGATTTGATTGATTATTCCGATGAACTTTTTTTTGGGAAAATAGAATCAAGGGTTGTTGCAATGAATAATTTTAAAATTCCCAAACAGGATTACTCTTCAAAAGTAATTTTTGAAATACAGGAAGATGATAAAGTTGAGTATGTTTTAACTGCCGAGAAGCTTAATGCGATTCCAGAGGTTAAAATAATTTCTATACAGCACGAATTCGGAATTTTCGGTAAAAATTATGGAGAAAACATTATTCTTTTTTTAGAAAAATTAAAAAAACCCAAGGCAGTTACGTTTCATACTGTCTTGCCAAATCCCGATATTAGAATGAAATTGGTTATGGAGAAAATAATTTACCATACCGATCTGCTAATTGTAATGACTGAATTGTCAAAAAAACTTCTTGTCGAAGTTTATGGGGCAAAAGTAGACAAGGTAAAAGTTATTCCACATGGAATTAATCCAAAACTATATGTGGATACTTTTTTAGCAAAAAAGACATTGAATCTGAAAAACAAGACTATTTTAACAACCTTCGGACTCTTAAGTAGTGGAAAAGGTGTTGAGTACGGCATAACAGCATTACCGCAGATTATAGAAAAATTTCCTAATGTTGTTTACTTGATATTAGGGCAGACACACCCTGTCGTATTAAAAAATGAGGGAGAAGTTTATAGGAATAAACTTATTGCATTAGTTCACCAACTAGGAGTACAAAAAAATGTGATATTTAATAATAAATATCTTTCTAAAGACGACCTTTTGCTTTTTTTACAGGCCACAGATATTTATCTCTCGCTTTCACAAAATCCCGATCAGGCAGTTTCTGGTACTTTAACCTATGCTCTTGGCGCTGGCAGAGCGGTAATTTCAACTTCATTTATGCAGGCAAAAGAAATTGTTATCAAAGAAGTTGGTAGGCTGATTCGTTTTAATGATTCTAAAGATGTCGTGTCCGAAGTTTTAAATTTACTTGAAAATAAAGAACAATTGCAAAGTATGGGACGATCCGCGTATTTCTTTACCAGAAATATGACTTGGCCAAATGTTGCGCTTTCTTATATGAGTGCATTTTCTTCCATCTTACCGTCAATTTCAGAAAAAAATAAGTTTATGCTTCCTATAAAAATTGATCATGTACAGAAATTATCTGATGATTTCGGTATTTTTCAATTTGCTTCATTAAGCGATCCTGACCCTAAGTGGGGATATACTCTTGACGACAATGCCCGGGCACTTGTCGCTCTTTGTTGGTATAACGATTTATGGCCATCTCCGGAAGCTGAAATTTTAATAAGTATTTATTTTGAATTTATTAAACGGTCTTCTGTAGAGAGCGGGGGGTTCCTTAATTATTTTAATAGTGGAAAAAAACCACAAAATGAACTTAATGAAAATGAAAATCTGGAAGATGCAAATGCTCGCGCTCTATGGGCGCTCGCAGTGGCGGCAACAAATACAAAAATTCCAAGTATAAAAAATAAAGCATTAGCTCTTTTTCAAAAACAATTTAAACTTCATAAAAATGTCAGTTCTCCTCGGGCAGTGGCATTTTACATAAAAGCTTTTGCCGAAAATAAATTGCATCATAAAAATGTTGATGAGGTTGATAATAAAATACGATTTTATGCCGATTTTTTAGTTGATTTGTTTAAAGACGCTAGCAATGATAAATGGCAATGGTTTGAAAAAATTCTAGCATATTCAAATGCCGTATTGCCTGAAGCATTACTTATTGCCTATACGATTACCGAAAACCCAATTTATTTTAGAGTAGCAAAAGCTTCTCTTGATTTTTTAATTGAGCATTCATTTGAGGAAGATGTTTGTGTTCCAGTGGGGCAGGATGGTTGGTTTAAAAAAAATGGCATAAAAGAGCGTTATGACCAACAGCCCGAAGAAGTTTCTGCGCTAGTTCTTGCGCTTCATAAAATGATTTTGATTAATGATGATCCTTTTTATCGCAAAAAAATGATGTTGGCCTTTGATTGGTTTTTAGGAAATAATTTAGCGAAACAGGTGATTTATACGCATAATACCGGCGGTTGTTATGATGGAATTGGTAAAAAGAGTTTAAATCTTAACCAAGGGGCCGAATCAACTATATCTTATCTTTTAGCCAGATTAACAATGGAAATTAGTCAAGAATAGAATGGGAAATAAAAGTATTATTATGATATAATAAAATATATGCAAATAAATTTACAAGGTAAAAATATGGAGTTGACGGAGCCTATCAAGGAATATGTTTTAAAAAGAGTTACCAATTTAGGTAAATTGCTTTCTGGTATCGAAGAGAAAGGTGGAAAAGTGATGGTGAATTTTGAAGTTGGGAAGTCCACGAATCATCACAAGGGTGGCGATGTTTTTCATACAGATTGTTTGATAAAAATAGATGGTAAAGATTTTTACGGAAGTGCCGATAAAGAAGATTTGTATGAGGCAATAGATGCCATAAAAGACAGTCTTTATAATGAATTAAATAAAAACAAAGACCGCAGTCAGACACTTTTATATCGTGGAGCTCGCAGTATCAAGAAAATGATGAAAGGTTTATCCAGAAGGAATCCCTTTACTGCTAAGAAAGATTAGTCCCGACGCTTGCGGGTCGGGATCCCGACTTTACGTCGGGATTTTCAAAAACTCCTCGTATTTTATCTTTTTTTTACCTTCAGGTAGAACTTTTTTGATTATGAATTTGTCTTCTTCCAGCGTTGCATCAGTGATGATGATTCTTTTATTATTTTTAAAAAAGAATATGCGGGGCCATAAGGCATAAGCTCTAAATTTGTTGTAATTTTTAATAGCATCATCATTTAAATCTATTAGTCCGTCTTCTTTTTTAATTTTTTTGCAATTTGTTGCTTCAGTTTCATTTTGTGGTATTGCTTTTATTTTTCCAGCAATAATTTGAGGTAAATTTTTTACTAAAAGTTCTCCACCTATTTTTATCAGACGCTTGCGTAGTTCAGATGCTTTTTCGTTTGGTAATATTTCTACTTTTTCTTGCGCAATAATCGGTCCGGAATCCATTTTGTATGCCATTTGTTGAATTGTAACGCCTGTAATAGTGTCATCATTTAGTATGGCAGACTCCACAGGGGAAGCTCCACGGTATTTCGGCAAAAGGGAATAATGTATATTTATAGAACTAAGTTTTGGAATATTTAAAATATCTTCCGGAATTATTTTTCCATAAGCAACAACCAAGAAAAGTTGAAAGTTGAAAGTTGAAAGTTTTAAAGTAAATTCATGATCAAATTTTTCTGGCTTCAAACAATCTATGTTGTTATTTTTTGCAAAATTAGCAACAGGAGATATTTCTAGATTCATTCCTCTTCCTCTTCTTGCATCAGGAGAAGTTATAATTAAAGATGGCAAAAAACCCGCTTGTTTTAAAATTTCCAGCGTTTCACTAGCCACGTCCGGTGTTCCAAAAAATATGAAATTGAATTTTTTTGTATTCACTTTATGAACTTTATGAACTTTATAACTTTTTACTTTATAAACTACTTCTGGGGAATTTCCGCCTTTATATCTTTAGCGTGATCAATAAAAAGTATGCCATTTAAATGATCTGTTTCATGTTGGAAAATCTGTGCAAGGAGTCCTGATGCGCCTCTGGTAAACTTTTTTCCATTTTCATCATAGGCTGTTATTGTCACCTTTTTTGATCTGAAAGTTTTACCATAAAGTGGACGAACTGAAAGGCAACCTTCTGGCATCCATTCTTTTTCTTTTGAAAGTCTGGATATTTTTGGATTAATAAAGATGAGGTCTTTTGTTTCTATGATTTCATTTCGGATATCTTCTTTTGTTGGAATTAAATTGTTTTGATTTAATTGTTTTTCTTCTGTGCTCATTTCTGACGGTCTTTCATTTTCTGTAGGTTTTTTTAGGAAATCTTTTACGAAAATTTTGCCGGCTACAGCAAAGATTCGTAGTCTATATCCTATTTGTGGTGCAGCTATAGCTACACCATCATCTTGGCTTTTGAGTGCTTCAGACATTTCTTTCAAGACTTTTTTTATTTTTGCTGTCTTAATGTCTACTATTGGAACTTCCTCTGCATTTTGGTGTAAAACTTTTTCATTTTTTTGAAGAATTTTTTTTGGCATGGTGTTTTTTAGAACCTAGAAGCTATAACCTAGAACCTAATTTTACTTAAGTTCTTTTAGGTATTCTAGAAGTTTATTTAGTTTTACAGTATTTTGAGATCTATTTGACATATCTCGCACTATTACAGAATTGTCTATGGCTTCTTTTACTCCAAAGATGAGCGCATAGGGGATAGCGAGTCTTTCCGCAATTGCTAATTGAGAGCCTAGGCTGTCTTTTGAAAGCGCTTGAGCTATAGGAACATGGGCTTTGCGTAGTATTTCAATTATATTTAAGCTTTTTAATTTTGCTTCAGAACCAAGTTGAATGAAATACATTTTTGGCTTTTTCAAGATGCGAGGTGAAAGTTTCTTATACCAAGGTGATGCAACTATTCGGTCCACACCGATAGATATACCAACTGCTGGCACATCTTTTTTTCCTCCAATTTGGCGAGCTAGATAATCGTAACGTCCACCACCGGCTAGAGCGAGAGGGCTTCCATCTTCTGCTCCACCTTGTTCTAGAATTTCAAAAACAGTTCGAGTGTAATATGAAAGTCCACGAACTAGATTTTTATTTATATTGTATGGGATATTCATCTCTTCTAAATATTCCAAGACTTCCTTGAAGTGTTTTTTACAGGAAGGGCATAGGAATGAAACACTATCAGGAGCATTTTCATTTATTATTTTTGTTTTTTCTTCTTTAGAGTCTAGGATACGAAGGGGATTAGTCTTTAGGCGTTCGCGGTCTATCGGTGCTAGGTCGCTCATATGTTTTCTATAATAACTTGTAAGTTCTTTTAGATATCCATTTCTACATTCTTTATCACCAATGGAATTAATATCAATAGAAAGATTTTCTGCTCCGGCTTCTTCTAAGATAGTCATACCGGTTTTAATTACAAGTGCATCCATGATACTTTTTTCATTTCCTAGTGAGTCTAGGTCAAATTGCCAAAATTGTCGGTAGCGTCCACGTTGAGGTTTGTCATGTCTAAAAACTGGACCGTATTGGTATAGCATTACTGGTTGAGGAAATGTCTGCATTCCGTGTTCAATGTAAGCGCGTACTGTAGGCGCAGTATGTTCCGGTCGAAGGGCTAAATGGTCTCCACCTTTAGTTTTTAGGTTATACATTTCTTTATCTACGATGTCAGTGCCTTCTCCTATACCAGAAGTGAAAATTTCTTCATTTTCTAAAATAGGAGTTTCTATAGGTTTGAAGCCATAATAAACTGCAACTTCTTGTGCTTTTTCAAAAAATCCTTGAAAAGCATAATATTGTTCATTCATTAAATCCCTCATTCCTTTTGGTGAAGATATTTCTGCTCCTTTATTTTTATTTGTTGTTTTTTTCATATTTTTTTACTTGTCCCGTAGTGAGCTTTGCTCTACTACTGGGATTGTTTATAATTTCCTGGCAAAATACTTATTTTATTTATTGGTAATAATTGTAAAAATGCTCTACCTATTAAAAGATTTCTTTTTACTGCTCCCCAAAGTCTGGAATCAGAACTACCGCTTCTATTGTCACCCATCACAAAATATTCATCATTTTTTAATTCAAAATGAGTAGTATTTTCTGAAATATTTTTTACATAAGGTTCATTTAAAATAAACCCTTTTGGATTTTCATTATTTATTATAATCACTGTACTACCAGAAATGTCTACAGTTTCGTTTGGTAGACCGATAATTCTTTTAATAAAAAATTTTGTTGGGTCATTTGGGTATCGAAAGACTATCACGTCATCCCTCTCTGGATTTTCTAACCTGTAAGATATCTTATCAACGATTAAATAATTTCCATTTTCAAAAGTCGGCACCATGGAGCTTCCAGAAACAACAAAAGGCTCTGCGATAAAAACGCGGATGGGGATAACTATTACGAGTGCTAAAATTGCAAAACGGACAAGTTCCCAGAATGATTGCTTTGCTGTCTGGGGTTTTTCTATTGTTTGATTTTCCATCCCGTTAGAAGCAGATCGCGATCAACTCGCGTGTCTGATATATTAAGTTATTAATTTTCTCTACATTTGTTTTCATATTTTTGTTTATATTTATATTGCGATCGCGGCTTCTAACGGGACCATATGTAGCAATATCATAGCACAAAAAATCCTTGACATAGATGGATAATTTGTTTTGTAATAGATTATAGACCTCTCCCCAACCCCTCTCCTTATTAAGGAGAGGGGAAAGAAAGGGGGTGAGGTGAATTGAATTTTGTGTTATTATGTAATTATGAAATTAGTCGTTGGTTTAGGTAATCCGGGCGCGGAATATGAAAATACCAGACACAATACTGGGCGTATTATGGTTGGCTTGGTGGAGAAAAAATTAGAAGATAAGCTTAAAATTAAATTTCTTACACCAGACAATTTTATGAATAATTCCGGCAAAGCTGTGGCCCCACTCGTAAAATCAAAAAAAGATTTAGAAAATCTTATTGTGATTTATGATGATGTGGACTTACCACTTGGAAAAATTAAAATTTCTTTTAATCGTTCTTCTGGTGGACATAATGGTTTGAATTCCGTAATAAAGGCTCTAAAAAGTCAGGAATTTTTGCGTATTCGAGTGGGTATTTCTCCTGCCACACCAAAAGGCGTGGTAAAAAAACCAAAAGGGGAGAAAGTGATGCTTAATTTCTTATTGGGAGAATACAAAAAGTCAGAATTAGAAACTATCAAAAAACTTTCAAAGAAAATTTCTGAAGCAATAGAAACTATTTTTACAGAAGGCAAAGAAAAAGCAATGAGTCTTTATAATTAATAATAAAAAATATGCGTGAAATACTAATAGTAAAAGATCCTAAAGTAGAAAAAGCAAAAATGGAAATTTTGGCTATTCGTGACGAAGTTGCTCTAGTCGGAGCCAATGATTTTGAAATCCCTACTTTAAATACTCTTGTTGAGTGTTTAGAAAAAGGAGAATGCTCTATAGAATATGCAATAAAAGAAGCAAGAAATATTCTTTTGAGAAAACAAGACTATCATTAGTTAAATCTCTTTGACCGCTTCTATTATAATGCTCTTTTCGCCATTACGCAAAGAGACTTTACCGGAAAGAGCTATACATTTTTCTGGAGCTAATACATCTATTGATTCTTTATAGAGAGAAGGAAAAGCCACAGCTTCTATAGAATCCGTAAAGTCCGCGATTTTTAAGAATGCCATTCTTTCATTGTTTTTTGTGATGACTTGTCTTACTGTTTCTATTATCCCTCCTATGGTTATTTGCATTCCATTTCTCACCTCTTCTTTTATTTTTTTTATATTCATGTTTTTACTTTCCAACTTTTCGCGAATACGATCGAGTGGATGTCCAGAAATATAAAGTCCAAGTAATTCTTTTTCCCAAAGTAGCTTTTCTGCTTGGGTCGCATTTGTTCCTGTTTCAAGTTTAAAAGAAGGTATTTCTGTTTTTAAAGTTCCAAAAAGGGAGATTTGGTTTTTATCTTGTTTATTTGTTTCGTGATTGTATTCGAGCATTGCTTCTAAGTTGGATAACAAAATTCCTCGATCTGCCCAATCATCCATACATCCAGATTTTATCAACGCTTCCATTGATTTTTTATTTAAATTTTTATGTTTTATTCTATCTAGGAAGTCTGAAATTGATTTGAATTTACCCCCGCCTGCAGAAGCTATGCCTTCAGCATTGTGGGCAGGATTTAGTTTCCTCTCAGAAATAATAGCGTCTGAAATATCTGTTCCTAAATTTTTAATTGTATAAAATCCAAATCTAATTTTTTTACTTTTATTTTTATCACTTATGACTGTGTCTTTTTCATTTGGTAAGCAAGTGAATCCTCCATAACTTTCATTTATGTGCGGAGGAAGAACAGCGATATTCATATTTTTACATTCTTCAATGATTTCAGAAATTTTCTCTACATCGCCGGATTCGGCAGTGAGTATAGCGGCCATATATTCTACAGGATAATTTGCTTTCATGTAAGCCGTCTGATAGGCGACTTTGCCATAAGAGGCAGCGTGTGCTTTGTTGAAACCGTAAGCTTGGAACGGTTCAAAAAGTTTCCAGAGTTTTTCTGCAAATTCAGGAGTTTGTCCGTTTGTAATTATTCCTTTGGTAAATTTTTCTCTTTGTGCCGCCATTTCTTTTGGTATTTTTTTACCGACAGCTTTACGGAATTTATCTGCTTCTTCCCAGTTGTAACCGGCAAGTTCTATGGCGCAGAAAAGTAGGTCATCTTGATAGACGATGAGCCCATATGATTCTCCTAAGAATTTTTTCATTCGGGGGTCTAAATATTTAACCAGAATAGGATTGTGTTTTCGTTTGATATATTCTGGAATAGATTCCATCGGACCCGGACGATATAAGGCCACCATCGCATTAATATCGTGAATAGATGTGGGCTTTAATTCTTTTAGATATCTGGTCATGCCGGAGCCGTTTAATTGGAAAAGTCCTTCAGTTTGTCCTTTGGCTAAAAGAGAAAAAGTTTTTTTGTCATCAAGGGGAATACGTTCTATATCTATGTCTATATTGTAAAATCTTTTTACTAGACTGACTGCATCTGCTAAAATTGCTAAGTTTCTAATTCCAAGAAAGTCGAATTTCAAAAGTCCAGCCTCTTCAATGTTATACATGTCATATTGAGTGATTATTTTATTTTCTCCTTTTGGATCGTATTGGAGCGGAACATATTCTACGAGAGGTAGAGGGGAGATGACTACACCGGCTGCGTGCACAGAAATGTGTCTGACACAGCCTTCCATTTTTTTTGCCAAATCTATTATTTTTTTAGTATCTTTTTCTTTATCATAAGCATCTTTTAGCTCTGGCACTATTTCCATCGCATAATCTATCGTCATCGGCATACCTTGAGAGCCCATCGGAATCATTTTAGAAATTCTGTCGCCGATAACATAAGGGTAAGCCAGTGCTCTGGCAACATCCCTCACTGCGCCACGCGCCATCATGGTTCCAAAAGTTCCTATTTGTGCTACTTTATCTTCACCATATTTACTCTTTACATATTCGATCATTTCATCCCGTCTGTTGTCGGCAAAATCCATATCGATATCAGGTGGTGATGGACGAAATGGGTTTAAAAATCTTTCGAATGGGAGTTTGTATTCTATAGGGTTAACATTTGTGATGCCTAGAAGGTAGGTAGCCATTGAGCCTGCGACGGATCCTCTAATCGTAGTTAGAATTTTATTTTCTTTGGCATGACGTAGTAGGTCGCCAACGACGAGGAAATACGGAGCGTAACCTTTATCTTTTATAACTTTTAATTCATATTCTATGCGCTCTATTATTGTTGGTGTTTTTTCTAAATTTAATCTTTTAAAACCTTCATAGGTAAGCTCGCGAAGTTTTTCATCATAACTTTTTCCATCCTCTACTTTAAAATCAGGGAAAACCCATTTACCGAGTTCAAGTTCTAAATTACACATATCAGCTATTTTTGCTGTGTTTTCTACCGCTTCTGGAATATCTTTAAACACTTCGAAAGCTTTTTCTGTATCAATAAAAGAGAAATCATCATTAGAAAATTCAAATTTAGATCCTTCTTTTCCATCACCCTGAGTATTTATTTGAAGCAAGGTGTGATGAGCTTCATGGTCTTCGTTGCACTCGTAATGTGAGTCTTGGGTAGCGACTACTGGTATATTATGTTTTTTGCCTAGGGCTATTAGTGCAGAACGAACTTCTTTGTCGTTTTCTACCGATGGGTGACATTGAATTTCTATAAAATAATTTTCTTTTCTAAAAATATCTTGATATTCGAGAACCAACTCGTCAGCTTTTTTCATATCACCTTTTAAAATTGTTTGGGAAAGTTCTCCACCTAAACATCCCGACAAAGCAATAATACCCTTAGAATATTTTCGTAAAATTTCTTTATCCATTCTTGGTTTGTAATAATATCCTTCCAAGTTTGCAATGGTGACCAGCTTCATCAGATTTTTATAACCTTCCAAATTCTTTGCGAGCAAAATTAAATGGTAGTATCTCTTTGTGCCTCCAACTTCTGTCGTCCTATCCTTACGATTTCCGGCAGTCATATAAGCCTCCACTCCGATGATGGGTTTGATACCTTCTTTTTTGGCGAGTTTGTAAAATTCAATTGCGCCATACATATTGCCATGGTCCGTCAGAGCGATAGCTGACATTTTGTATTTTTTAGCGAGAGCCACTAAATCCTCAGGTTTTGAAAGCCCGTCTAATAAGGAGTAATGGCTATGCGTATGTAAGTGTATAAAGCTTTTTTCCATTTTTCATATAATAGCACTTTTTTGTGTTTTTGATATAATATCAGAATGAAAAACTTATCAATGAATGTGAAGGGTGGAATTATAGGATTAGTTTTATTTTGTTTAGTTTTTGTAATTTTAAGTTTACAAAATACGGGAAAAGTTTCTATTTCTGATGCCTTTTTTTGTAGTGGGGCTGAAGGAGGGTATTGTTTAATAAATTATGGATTAGTTTTACTTTTTATATTTTTTGGTTCTTTTATCGGCTGGCTTTATGGAAAAATTAAAAATAGAAATAAAATTTAATAAATGGACATCTCATTTTTTAATAAAAAAATCTTAGAGAATGTTAATTCTTTTGAAGAACCTTTTGCGTCTAATATAACGAAAGCTTTAGACATACTTGCAATATCAGGTAATGAAATAAGTCTTCCACACAGTAAAAGTTTAGGTAGAGGGTTGTTTGAATTAAGATGTCTTGGAACAGGTGTGAGAATTTTCTATGCATTTTCAAAGCAAGAAGCTGTTGTTCTTCATATTGTCCTTAAAAAACAAGCTAAAATATTAAAAAGAGACTTGGAATTAGCAAGAAAAAGACAAAAACAACTTGCATAAATATCACATATATGTAATACTATAAATATATGAAAAAATATAAAAAGTTAAAATATAATGTTTCAGATGAAGAAGTTGGGAAATATGAACCAATATCTTTTTCTGATGTAAAAAAAGAGTGGCTAAAAGATCCAAAGTTTAGAAAATCTTACGATGATCTAGAACCAGAATATTCTATCATTAGAGCTATTCTTAGAAAGAGAATTGAGAGTAAGATGTCTCAAAAAGATTTGGCAAAAAAACTTGGCACAAAACAATCTGCTATTTCTCGTCTTGAATCTGGAAATTATAATCCAACACTTTCTTTTTTGAAAAAGCTCTCTAGTACGCTTGGAGGTAAATTAGAAATTAAAATTTAATTCAAAAAGTGGTATAGTAATAATATGAAAACAATCAAAGTTGGAATCAATGGTTTTGGGAGAATCGGTCGGGCCTTTTTAAAAGTCGCTTGGGATAGGCCGGAGATTGAGATAGTGGCAGTGAATGATTTAGGAAGTGTGGAGAATATGGCTTATCTTTTAAAATACGATACGGTTTATCGAGAATGGAAGCATCCCATTAGAGCTGAAGTCTTTAACGGGACAGGTGATAATTATATTGTGATTGATAACAAGAGGGTGAAAGTTTTAGCAGAAAAAGAACCAAGTAAACTTCCTTGGAAAGATTTAGGTGTGGATGTCGTTGTGGAATCTACCGGACTTTTCACTACTTTTGATAAAGCAAAAATGCATTTGGATGCAGGTGCAAAAAAAGTTGTCATTTCTGCGCCAGCCAAAGGCGGTGATGATGTTAGTGTAAAAGGTGAGACGATTTTACTCGGAGTAAATGAAGAAAAATTTGGCACTTGCGATATTACTTCAAACGCATCTTGTACGACAAATGCTGCTTCACCGCTTATTGCTATATTAGATGAAACTTTAGGAATAGAAAAAGCGATTTTAAATACAGTGCATGGATATACAGCGAGCCAAGGAATCGTGGATGGACCAAATAAGAAAGATTTTCGTGAAGGTCGTGCTGCAGCACAAAATATTGTGCCTTCTTCTACTGGCGCAGCTATCGCAGTTACAAAAGCGTTTACAAAACTCACAGGTCTTTTTGATGGTATTTCAATGCGAGTGCCTGTGGTTGCTGGATCAATCGTTGATATTACTTTTATTTCTAAAAAAGATACGACAGCTGAAGAGGTGAATGAAATTCTTAAAAAAGCATCAAAAGATAAAAGGTGGAAAGGGATTTTTGGTGTAACCGAAGAAGAGCTCGTTTCTTCCGATATTTTAGGAAGTTCTTATGGTTCTATTGCAGACCTCAAACTCACTCGTGTCGTGGGTGGAAACCTCGTAAAAGTTATGGGGTGGTATGATAACGAAATGGGATATACATATACGTTAGTAGATCATGTTATTAAAACTGGGGGAACGATTAAATAAAATGAAAATATTTATTGGAACAGACCATGCAGGTTATGTGCTCAAGGAATTCCTTGTGACTTCTTTGAAAGCGTCGGGTCACGAAGTTGTAGACAAAGGCGCATTTGAATACAATGAAGGGGATGATTATCCGGATTTTGTTATTCCTGTTGCGAAGGAAGTTTCAAAAGATCCGGAAAGAGTAAAGGGTATAATTCTTGGAGCGACAGGGGAAGGCGAAGCGATGGTGGCGAACAAGTTTCCTCATGTGAGAGCGATTGTTTATTATGGCAAGTCACATAGCGTGGTGGATGATGAAGCTGATGTCCTTATTCGTTCGAGAGAGCATAACAATTCAAACATCCTTTCTCTTGGCGCTAGATATTTTACTGAAGAATCTATGATGGAAGCAGTAAATCTTTGGATTAGCACTCCTTTTTCTGGTGATGAACGCCATGTTCGCAGGTTGGCAAAGATAGATAAGATAGATTTACAGAAATAATTAGCTGATATGAAAAATAAATCTAAAGAATTGAAAGTAGCGATAAAAACTGCACTTAAAGCTGGGAAAGTTTTAGAAAAATACTTTGAGACAGAAATATTGAAAGATCAGAAAGAAGATAAAAGTATTGTGACTTTGGCTGATGGGGAATCTGAAGATATAATAAAAAAAATAATATCAAAAGCTTTTCCGGAACATTCAATTTTAGGTGAAGAAACGGGGATGACAGGTAGAAAAAGCGATTTTGTCTGGCATGTTGATCCTGTGGACGGGACGAGGAATTTTGCAAATGGTATTCCAATTTTTGCAGTTTCGATTGCTCTTGTGCATAAGGGTAATGTGATTGTTGGCGTAGTTTACAATCCTATTTCCCACTCTCTTTTTTATGCGGAATTGGGCAAGGGATCGTATTTAAATGATAAAAGAATTTTTATTTCAAAAGATCATACTGATCATGCCATAGTTACAATATCTCCAGGAAAATTAGAAGAAGGAAAACAATTTCAGTTGGATCTTTACCATAATTTTCCTAAAATAGTTCGTTCAGTAAGAAATTTAGGTTCTACAGCTACAGAACTCGCTTATGTTGCTCGGGGTGGACTAGAGGCCAACATTCAGCTTGGTGGAAATAATTCTTATGATTTTGCGGCGGGTAGCTTGTTGGTGCAAGAGGCCGGAGGAAAAATAACTACATTTGATGGTGGTCTTTGGAAATTTCCAGAAAATAAATTTATTGCTTCAAATGGGGTCTTTCATGACTTGCTCGTTATTGAAGTTAAGAGACAAAAAGAAAAATTAGGTATAAAATAAAGCTATGGCAGAAATAATTCCGGCAATTTTAGAAAAAAATTTTGATGAAATAAAAAACAAGCTTACTGCACTGCGACATCAGGTAAAATGTGCGCATCTAGATGTCTGCGACGGTGTGGCTGTGCCGAGTACTAGTTGGCCTTTTAGTTCTGGAGGAATTGAAGATTATGATTTTCGAAAAATAATGAATGAAGAAGAAGGAATGCCTTTTTGGGAAGAATTTGATTTTGAATTTGATCTGATGGTGGCGGACGCAGTGGAGAATTTTGATTTATATATGAAGCTTGGAGGGAAAAGAATGATTTTTCATCCGGATTTGAAAGGGAGTGTCGAAGAATTTGAGCATTTCTTGGAAGGATTGGATATGTATGTTCGGGACAATGTGGAAATAGGTGTGGCTTTTCTGCCGAGTGATGATTTGTCAGTTGTTTCCCGTTTGTCTCACAAGGCTGATTTCTTACATTGTATGGGTTCCGATAAAATCGGTTTTCAAGGTGAAGCTTTTTCCGATAAAGCACTGGAGAATATAAAATTTTTAAAAAAGAATTTACCTGGAGTAATTATCTCCGTAGATATTGGAATTAATTTACAGAATGCAGAAAAGATACTGGACGCTGGTGCTGACAGGCTCACTATCGGTTCTAGTATTTGGAAGAGCAAAGATCCTATCGGCACGCTCCAATCTTTCCAAAGTTTGGTATAATTGAATTATGCTTTTAACTGAAGACCCCGAAGGAGAGCAGAGCTCCCTACGGGGCAGGAAAAATTTTTAAACCAATATGGCTTACTTAAGTGAGGAAAAGATAATACAGCTAGAGAAAACTGCGAATGATATTCGTAAGAGCATTATTGAAATGCTTTTTGAGGCGGGAAGTGGACATACAGCAGGCGCCCTCGGCATGGCGGATGTTTTTACTTTTTTTTATTTTCATATCTTAAAACATGATCCTAAAAATCCAGAATGGGAAGAGCGCGATAGGCTTGTGCTTAGCAATGGGCACATCTGTCCGGTCTTATATTCTACGATGGCGCATGCTGGATATTTCCCGCTGGAAGAATTAAAAACTTTGCGAAAATTCGGTACTCGTTTACAAGGGCATCCACACAGAGAATATTTGCCTTTTGTTGAAACTTCTTCGGGTCCACTCGGACTCGGGCTTTCACAAGCTTCTGGTATGGCTTTGGCTGACAAGATGGATGGAAAGAGTAAAGACAGATTTATTTATTGTTTTTTATCTGATGGGGAATTAGATGAAGGGAATTCTTGGGAGGCAATGATGTTCGCGGGGAAAAATAAATTGCGAAATTTAATTGCTGTGATAGACAGAAACAACATTCAGATAAGTGGTAATACTGAGAAAGTCATGCCTCTTGAGCCTCTAGCAGACAAAATAAGAGCTTTTAATTGGCATGTGATAGAAGTCGATGGGCATGATTTTAAAGTTTTTAATAAAGCGGTAGAAGAGGCGCAGAAGGTTCAAGATAAACCGATAGTTATAATTGCCAATACGATACCCGGCAAAGGAGTTTCTTTTATGGAAAGAAATTATAAATGGCATGGTAAAACGCCAAATAAAGAAGAAGCCAAAATGGCTTTGGAAGAATTGCGTAGATTTAGTAAAAAATAAAAAGTTAATTTCATTATAATGTTAAACCCAAAATTAAAACTTAATCCTAAGATATTTAATCCAGATTGTGAGCAAGTATCTATCCGAAAAGGTTTCGGACAAGGTTTAACCTTGTCTGGAGAAATGAATAAAAATGTTGTCGGACTTTGTGGAGATTTAGTTGAATCCACACAGATGAATATGTTTGTAGAAAAATTTTCGGAGCGTTTTATTGAGGTGGGTGTGGCAGAGCAAAACTTGGTGACTATAGCTTCTGGTATGTCGGCGATGGGGAAAATTCCTTTTTGTGCTTCTTATGCGATGTTTTCTCCGGGTAGAAATTGGGAACAAATACGGACTACGATAGCCTATAATGATAGGCCGGTAAAAATAGTGGGCTCGCATGCGGGGATTTCTGTCGGTTCAGACGGTGGCACACACCAAGCATTAGAAGACATAGCTTTGATGCGGGTGATGCCAAATATGGAAGTAATTTCTCCTTGTGATGCCATAGAAGCTAAAAAAGCTACGCTTGCTTTAGCAAAAAGTGGGAAGCCAGGATATTTGCGCTTGGCTCGCGAGAAGACACCTGTTGTTACTACTGAAGAAACATCTTTTAATATTGGAAAAGCAGAAATTTATTGGTTGCCGGATGTGGGAATGGCTCAAGTGGGAATAATAGTCACTGGTGGACTGATGCATCGTGCTCTTCTTGCTGCAAAAGAATTAGAAGGCGAAAGTCCTTTGGGTATAAAGACAAAAGTAATGAATTTGTCTACCATAAAACCAATAGATGCGAATGCAATTATTGCTCTCGCAAAAGAAACAAAAAGAATTGTGACAGTGGAAGACCATCAGGTGATGGGGGGAATGGGTTCAGCTGTTGCAGAAGTTCTCGCGCAAAATTATCCTGTGCCGATGGAGTTTGTCGGGGTGCAAGACAGGTTTGGGCAGAGTGGTACACCCGATGAGCTCATAGAACATTATGGTATGGGTAAAGATTCTATAAAAAAAGCGGTAAAGAAAGTGCTAAAAAGAAAATCATAAAATGAACTTTTGGAGGGGTTTCGAGGCTGACGAGCCGAGAATTTCAGGATTTTTTAAGCTTCAAAAATCCGTACCGGAAAAAGTTGCATTTTATGATTTTCTATAATTTTGTTGCTTTATAGTCTATTGGAGCGTTTTTGAGATATTCTTCGATTTTTTCTTGAGAGAGAAGCCCTTTCTGCGCGCCGACTTGCTGGACTACGGACATGGCGTTGATACCTCCCCAAGCCATAGCTTCGGGCAAGGTCTTACCTAAAATAGTGGCAGATACAATAGTTGAAGAAAAAGCGTCTCCTGCGCCGGTTCGGCTATATGGAGGTTTTGGATCTGGGTATGGATTAATGAAATAAATTTCTTTTCCGTCATAAGCATATGCGCCTTTTGGTCCGTCAGTGATAATGACATTTTCTGGTCCGAGCTCATGCATCTTTTTTAATAAATCTTTTACACCTAAATCTTCTATGCCGAGGATTTTTTCCGCTTCTTCGACATTACAGAAAAACATCTTTGCATGTTTATAGAGTCGCGCGAGTTTTTCTTTACCTAATTTGATTTCAAATTTACCAGGCTGGAAAGCAAGCTTGATGTCTGGGTGAGAATCTAAATAATCCGCTAGTTGTAAATGGAAAGGAAAGGCTGTCTCATTGACAGAGCTAAAATAAATCCATTTTGGATTTCCAATTTCTGGCAGAGTATATTTATAATCTTGATGCTTTATTAAAATAGTTCGTTCTGCGCCATACCACAACACATAATGATAGTTTGTTTTAGCGTTTTCGTTGATTTTTATAAAACTAGGATCTATTTTTTCTTTCTTTAATACAGATAAACAATCTTCTCCTTCTCTATCATCACCGACATTTGTGACGAGCGCTGTCTTTAGTCCGAGTCGAGCAGCAGACACAGCGGCATTTCCTGCATTTCCTACAGCGGAAACAACAAAAACATCTTCATAAGGCACTTTGTCGGCAAAAGGGATACAGATTTTATAGCTTGGTGTGTCTGGAATTCCGTCTATTTGCGCATCTTTTAATTTTATAAATGCATCTACTACAATATCCCCAATTGCCAAGAAATCCATTTTATTATCATTTTTTGTCATGGTATTATTCTAGCACATTATGAAAGAATACAAAAAATTAATTTTTATTATAGTGGTGGCATTATTCTTCTCTTTATTTAATTTAGCGCGAGCCGAAGTGTTGATAAATGAAGTACAAGTAAAACCTACGGGAGAAAGTTTCATTGAACTTTATAATTTTGGTAGTTCTCAAGATTTGACTAATTGGACGATTAAACGTAGGACAGCTAGTGGGTCAGAATATTCACTTGTTTCGGCAAGTCGTTTGAAAGATAAATCTATTTCAGCCAATAGTTATTTTTTATTAGTTAATGAAAATTATATAGGCGAGATTACACCTGATACAATGTGGGCTAAATCGTATGATCTTGCAAATGATAATACTATTCTTTTATATAATGAAAATGAAAATTTAATTAGTAAAATCAGTTGGGGAGGTGTAGTTGATTGTACTAGTTCTTGCCCTGCGAATCCTCCTGAAGGACAGAGTATCCAAAAGACTAGTAATGGTTCTTGGGTAAGTGCTACACCAACGCCAGGGGCTGTAAATTCGTCTTTATCTTCAGACAGCAATAATTCAAATAATACTAGTTCTACTTCTGTTACAACAGAAATAAAAACTAAAACATCAGAAATTCCTAAAATAAAAACTAAAATTTTAGCTAAAAATTTTTCTTTTGTTGGTATACCTATGATTTTTGAGGCAAATGCTACTGGATATTCAAATGAGATACTTTCTTATGGCAGATATTTTTGGAATTTTGGCGATGGAGATTCACTAGAAGTAAAAATGAGTGAAAATAAAAAATTTACTCATACTTATTTTTATGGAGGTGAATATGACGTTACTTTGGAATATTATCAAAATTATTACGGAGATGTGCCGGATGCATCTGACAAAATGATAGTAAAAGTAGTAGAAGCAAGTATTTTTATATCAAGAGTAGGGGAGGAAAAAGATTTTTTTATAGAATTATCAAACAATACTAATTATGATGCTGATATTTCAAATTGGATTCTTTCAAGCAATGGAAAAAGTTTTACAATACCAAGGAATACAACAATAGGAGCAAAAAGGAAAATGATTATTTCTCCAAAAATTACAGGTTTTTCTATTCTAGACAGGGATACTCTAAAATTATTAACTTCGCAATGGGAAACTGTTTTTGATTATGGAGCGTCTGTTATTAAATTTACACCAAAAAAAGTTGCATCAGCTACTATTGCACAGACCCCCTCTTTAATTCTCCCCCTTAGTAAGGGGGAGACGTCAAAGGTAGATGGGGTGAATACTGATGTGCAAGTCTCAGCAGAAAACCTCCCTGCTTCAGCTATTTCAAGTGATGTTGTGAAAGATAATCCAATTAGGACTTATTTTTTATCTTTTATTTTAACTATTTTTATTGGAGCTAGTGCTGGTGTAGTATATTTTATTCGTCAGAAAAAAGTGGTTTCTAGTGCTGGGGATGATTTCAAGATACTCGATGAGTAATCTAAAATTCTTTTTTAATAAGTTTTTTGTGCTATATTGTATTCGCTATGTCATTAAAAATTGGAATTGTTGGCTTGCCAAACGTCGGTAAATCGACGCTTTTTAACGCGCTGACGAAAAAGAGTGTGCCGGCTGAGAATTATCCTTTTTGCACGATTGATCCATCGGTGGGTATTGTGCCTGTGCCGGACGAAAGAGTAGGTAAACTTTCAGAATTTTCGAAGTCAAAAAAAACTATTCCGGCAGTTATTGAATTCGTGGACATAGCGGGCTTGGTTGCTGGTGCTTCAAAGGGCGAAGGTCTTGGTAATAAATTCCTTACCAACATTAGAGAGGTTGATGTCGTCGCTCATGTCGTCAGAACTTTTCAGGACAATTCTATAATTCATGTGGCAAACAAGGTGGACCCGATGCAGGACATCGGGGTTATAAATCTTGAACTTGTTTTGGCTGACATGGAGGTTGTTTCGAAAAGGATCGCAAGCTTGAGCAGGGAAATAAAAAAGGGAGATAAAGAAATAATTCTCGAAGACGGCATCTTAAAAAGAATAGAAAAAGTTTTAGAAGCAGGATATTTTGCAACGGAAGCAAATTTAAATGAAGAAGAGAAATTTAAAATAAAATCCTTGAATCTGCTTACTCTTAAACCAATGCTTTATGTTTTGAACACATCGCAGGCGAGTGAAAATCTAGATATAAATTTGTCCGGTTTTTCTGTAAAAGTGGACCCTGTATTTGAATCTGGTTTTAATGATTTGATTAAGCAAAGTTATAAACTTTTAGGTTTGGAAACATTTTTTACAACTGGAGAAGATGAAACTAGGGCATGGACTATAAAAGCCTATTCCACTGCGCCAGTGGCGGGCATGGCTATTCATACTGATTTTAAAGATAAATTTATTCGTGCAGAAGTTATCTCTACTGAAAAGTTATTGGGGGCCGGTTCGTATGGGAAAGCACGGGAAAAAGGATGGGTTCGCACCGAAGGAAAAGAATATATAGTAAAAGATGGAGATGTGATTGAGTTTTTGATATAAACCCCAGCGGTGAAACCGCTGTAAAAATTTGATGTATAATTAAACAATGGCAAACAGAGAAAAAATCGCGTTAGGGGAATATTATCATATTTACAATCGTGGTGTAGACAAAAGATCAATTACAAAAGATGGTAAAGACATAGAAAGGTTTATGCAGAGTCTTGAATTTTTTAATTCCAAAGAACCAGTAATAAGTTTGCGTGAAGTTATTTCTGATGAGAATATAAAACTTAAAGATTCTCTGGTGGAAATTATTTGTTATTGTTTAAATCCAAACCATTATCACTTTTTATTGAAAGAAATAGAAGAAGGTGGAATTAGTGAATTCATGAAAAGACTTAATGGGGGATACACTTGGTATTTTAATAACAGACATAAAAGATCAGGTTCTCTTTTTCAGGGAGTATTTAAATCAGTACATATTAAATCTAACGAGCAACTTTTACATATTAGTGCATATATAAATTTAAATAACAGAGTTCACAAAATCAGCGGTGAAACCGCTGAAAAAGTTAGATCAAGCTGGGGTGAGTATATGGGAAAGCTTGGTAAAAAGATTTGTAATAAAGAAATAATATTGGGGCAATTTAAATTTATTAAAGAATACAAGAATTTTACAGAGTCTTCATTGGTTAAAATTTTAAGGCTTAAAAAAGATAAAGATAGTCCTTTAATGCTTATCGGGGAGCATCTTTTTTAATCCTCAGCGGTGAAACCGCTGGAAAAAGAAATAGCTATATAGCAGTATTTTTGATATAGTATTTTTATGACATTATACTTTTTTGCTTGGACTGCTTCACTATTATTTGGTTTAGAGGGTATAATTGCAAAATTAGTTAACAAACATTCTATTAATAATGTTTGGTTGTTTAATTTTATTTGGGCTCTTTTTTCATTTCTTTTTGTAATTCCAGTGGCATTCTATTTTGGTGCAGGAATTCCTTTGTCTTGGAATTATATTTTTCTAGGCTCAATCTTTTTTGCATTGGCTACTGTACTTAATACGATTTCTTTATCTAGATTAGATATTTCTGTATTTGTTCCATTGTTTTCTTTTCGCACTGCAATGGCGGTTATTATAAGTTCTTTTTTTATTCAAGAAATTTTGACGGTGCATCAATATTTTCTTATAGCCATAATTCTTATTTTTGGGATTTTTGTAAGTTTTGATGAACATTTTTCTTTTAAATCTTTTTTTAATCGGAACATATTAATTGCTTTAACTTGTATGTTTTTTTATGTTATTTTGTCTATTTTCCTAAAAAAATCTATCGCGATAAATGACTTTTGGACTACAACACTCTGGATAACTCTTCTCGGCCAATGTTGGCTTTTGTTTACTATTCCATTGTTTAAAAAGGTAGAGCTGGCGATAAATGTAAAACAATGTTTAAATGTAGCAGTAGTCGCTTTTATTGGAACTGTAGGAATGTTAGCGGCTAATGCGGCTTATGCAAAAAATGTAAGTCTTTCAACAGTAATAATTTCTTTACCGTTATCGATGATTATTGCTTTTTTGTTTTCTATATTTGCACCAGAGCTTCTTGAGAAGCATTCTTTAAAGGTCTACGCTGTTCGTTTTACGGCAGCGATTATTATGATAATAGCAGCTATAAATTTATAAATGACAAATGAAGTTAAAATTTTTTGTTTGAAAGAGTGGTCTTCAGGAAAAGAAAAAGAAGATTATGAACTTTTAGATACGGGTGACAGAGAAAGGCTTGAACGTTTTGGCAAGTATACTTTTGTGCGTCCGTATGAAGATGCTGTTTGGCCGAAAACTTTAGAGAATGGAAAATGGGAAAAAATAGATGGTAAATTTTGGAGTTCTAAAGAAGGGGCAAAAAGTGGATGGGATATGGAACATAAAGTTGAGCTCAAATGGGAAATGTCTTATAAAGGTATAAAATTTTTGGCTTCACCGACTCCATTTAGACATTTAGGATTTTTCCCCGAACAGGCGAGTCATTGGGATTTTATTGAAGAAAAAATTAAAAGTGTAGGTAGGCCTGTAAAATTCTTGAATTTATTCGGCTACACCGGAGTGGCTAGCCTTTTTGCTTTGCGCGCTGGAGCGGAAGTGACGCATTTGGATGCTTCAAAGCAAACTTTGAATTGGGCGAAAGAAAATGAGAAATTGAATAATCTTGCGCAAGGGGTTGCGCAAGGGGAGTCCTTGCGAGTGATAGAAGATGATGCTTTAAAATTTTTAGAGAGAGAAGAAAAAAGGGGAAATAAATATGATGCGATAGTTATGGATCCGCCGAAATTTGGCCGAGGACCAAAAGGGGAAGTGTGGAAAATAGAAGAGATGTTGCCGAAACTCCTTTCTGCTGTGCGAAAAGTTTTAAGTGATAAACCTCTTTTTGTTATTTTAACTTCTTACGCTATTGATGCTTCTTCGCTTTCACTTGGCCACGCTTTGAAAGATATGATGAAACCTGCCCGCAATGCTTCAGGCATAGATGATGCAGGCGGGGATTTTGGTGGGGATGTAGAATCCGGCGAGCTTTGTGTTTTGGAAAAATCAAATAATCGTATTATTCCTCTTGCGAACACGGCAGTCTGGAGTGCACTAGAAAAATAGCTATTTTTTGCTATAATAAATAGATTATGCAAACACAATCAAAAGTTTTGAAATGGTCTCTTATTATTGGTATCGTTATTGTGCTAAATATGTTTTTTAATTATGCACTTTCTTTAGTTTATAAACAGCCAAAGTATGAGGTATTTTGTCCAAATACTTCTCAAGTAGTCACTATTCCTGATACTCAGAAAGCTTGTGTAGATAAAGGTGGACAATGGACAAACGATACTTATTATGGCAAGCCAGTAATTATGGGAGAAATCCAGCCGAAAGGTTATTGTGATTTACAATTTACTTGCCGAAACAATTTTGAAGCAAAACAAAAAGTTTATGACAGAAATGTTTTCATTACCCTAGTCCTCTTGGGCGCTATTTGTGTTGCATTTGGAAATTTCTTTAAAAGAAATCTAGTTGTCGGTATTGCTTTGTCTTTAGCTGGAGTCCTTTCTTTTATTATTGCTTCGATGAAATATTGGAGTTCTGCGGATGATTTGATAAAAGTCATAATTTTAGCTATTGCACTCGCTATTCTCATTTGGTTGGCAATTAAAAGATTTAAGAATGATTAATAAATAATGAAAGAATATAATCATTTAAAGATAGAAAAGAAGTGGCAGAAAGAATGGGAGAAAAAGGGAATCTATCATGCAGAAGATAAATCTAAAAAACCAAAGTTTTATGGGCTTATAGAATTTCCATATCCATCTGGTGAAGGTCTTCACGTGGGGCACATCAGAAGCAACACAGCGATGGATATCATTTGTCGAAAACGCCGAGCTGAAGGTTTTAATGTTTTATATCCGATTGGCTGGGATGCATTTGGTTTACCGACGGAAAATTATGCCATCAAAACAGGAATCCATCCACAAAAAGTGACGAAAAAGAATACGGACATTTTTCGCAAACAGCTCAAGGCTGGCGGTTTTTCTTTTGATTGGTCTAGAGAAGTAAATACGACTGATCCTGAATACTATAAATGGACACAGTGGATATTTTTGAAAATGTATGAAAAAGGTTTAGCTTATAAAGATAAGATAAATATAAATTGGTGCCCAAAAGATAAAATTGGTCTTGCAAATGAAGAAGTGGTAGACGGATGTTGTGAGCGTTGTGGAACGGAGGTGGAAAAGCGCGAAAAAGAGCAGTGGATGCTCGCTATCACAAAATATGCCGAGAGATTAGATAAAGATTTAGATGATGTAAATTTTCTAGAAAAAATAAAAATTCAACAAAGAAATTGGATAGGGAGGTCTGAGGGAGTTGAGATAGAATTTAGGCTGTCGGGTGTTGGACACCCGACAGCAATCAAAGTTTTTACGACTCGACCGGATACGATTTTTGGAGCGACTTTTATTGCTTTGGCTCCGGAAATTGCCAAGAAAATTACCGGTAAAGATTTTGGCATCAAAATAGAAATAGATCGAGAAAATAAGGAAAAGATTGGTGTTGATACTGGGTTAAAAGCAAAAAATCCTGCGAATGGTGAAATGTTGCCGGTATTTGTTGTTAATTATGTTTCGGCAGAATATGGCACGGGGGCAATCATGGGTGTACCCGCAGATGATGAACGTGACAAAGAATTTGCAGAAAAATATAAATTACCAATTATTGAAAATTATAAGAAGGCAGGTTTTAAAGATTACGGAAAGAAAATTACTCAATTCAAACTTCGTGATTGGGTTTTTTCTAGGCAGAGATATTGGGGCGAGCCTATTCCGATGATAAATTGTGAAAAATGCGGATGGGTTCCGGTGCCGGAACGTGATTTGCCAGTGGAGCTTCCGAAAGTAAAGAATTATCAGCCGACGGATAGCGGAGAGTCTCCCCTCGCGAATATTACAAAATGGGTCAATGTAAAATGTCCAAAATGTAAAGGGCATGCAAAGAGGGAAACAGACACAATGCCAAACTGGGCTGGTTCGAGTTGGTATTTTCTTCGTTATATTGATCCGAAAAATAAAAAATCCTTTGCAGATTTTAAGAAACTTAAATATTGGCTTGGAAATGACCCACGCCACAGCGGGGTGGATTGGTATAACGGGGGAATGGAGCACACGACTCTACATCTTTTGTATTCTCGTTTCTGGCATAAATTCCTTTTTGATATTGGAGTTGTTCCTACTTCTGAACCTTATGCAAAAAGAACTTCCCATGGGATGATTTTGGCTGAAGGGGGAGTGAAAATGTCAAAATCAAAAGGTAATGTCATAAATCCGGATGAAATAATTAAAATTTATGGAGCCGATACTTTGCGAATTTATGAAATGTTTATAGGGCCATTTGATCAATCCGTCGCTTGGTCTACTGACAGTATCATTGGGTCTAGAAGATTTTTGGAGCGAGTATGGAACTTGCAATATAAAGTACAAAAAAATAAAAAATATACAGAGTTTGAGATTGAAAAAACGATAAAGAAAGTGTCAGAAGACATAGAAGAAATGAAATTTAACACAGCTATTTCCACGCTTATGATTTTTGTGAATGAAATAGGGAAATTAGATTTTATATCACAAGATGTGTATGAAACTTTTTTAAAGCTCCTTTCTCCTTTTGCACCGCATATGACCGAAGGACTCTGGAAAATACTGGGACACAAAAATTCAATTAATTTCGAATCATGGCCTGTGTATGATCTTTCAAAAATAAAAAATAAGCAAATAAAAATAGTAGTGCAGATAAATGGCAAAGTCCGAGCTGAGATAATGATAAGAGCCGAAATTTCTGAAGAAGAAGTCAAAAAACAAGCAATTTCTAATGAAACTGTTTCGAGGCATTTGTCCGGTAAAGAGATAAAAAAGGTAATTTACGTGAAAAATAGGCTTATTAATATAGTTGTGTAATATTTTTGATTTTGTTTATTAAATATGGAGAAAATTTTTAGAATTTTTAGTAAAGAATCTATAAATATAAATCAAGCGGCGCTTGTTTTGGGTTTTTTTACTTTACTTTCTCAGATTTTGGCGCTTTTTCGTGACCGTTCTATTGCTTATTTTATCGGTCCTTCGTCATCGCTCGACGTTTATTATGCAGCTTTTCGTGTTCCAGACCTTATCTTTATTTGTATAGCATCACTCGCTTCTGTGACAGTGCTCATTCCTTTCTTGGTAGCCAAGATGCCTGCCCGCCAATCGGCAGGCGGGAAAGGTGAAGAAGTAACAGAAGAATCGCAGAAATTTTTAAATGATATTTTTACTATTTTTTTTATTATTATAGTAGCTGTCTCTTTTGTTGCATTTTTATTAATGCCATTTTTGGTTTCTATTATCGCTCCAGGTTTTACACCATTTTTCCAAAAAGAATTAATCATCCTTTCTCGTATAATGTTGCTCTCTCCGATACTTTTAGGACTTTCAAATCTTTTTGGCACAGTTACCCAGCTTTTTAGAAAATTTTTTATTTATGCTTTAAGCCCGATTTTTTACAATTTAGGAATAATTGTCGGAGTGACATTTTTTTATCGTTTTTTTGGTATTTATGGTTTGGCTTTAGGTGTCGCCTTTGGCGCATTGATGCATTTTATTATTCAAGCCATTGCTTCTAGCTCTTGTGGATTTACACCCAGATTTTCTTTACCCTTCCTTTCTATTAATTTTAAAGACATAAAAAGTGTTGTCATCACTTCACTTCCTAGGACTCTTGGTCTTGCTTTTAACAACATTGCTTTGATTGCCATAATTTCTCTTGCTTCATTTTTGAAAAGTGGTTCTATTTCCATATTTAATTTTGCTTTCAACCTTCAGTCTGTTCCTCTGAACATTATAGGCATTTCTTATGCAGTAGCTGCTTTTCCCACTTTAGCGAAATCAGTTTCTATGGGAAAAATGGATGAATTTAAAAATCATTTAAAATCCGCGGCTCGACAAATAGTCTTTTGGTCTTTTCCGGTTATATTTCTCTTTATTGTTGTCCGTGCCCAGATAGTGCGCGTTATACTCGGTTCAGGAAGTTTCTCTTGGGAGTCTACTCGTCTAGTGGCTGCTTGTTTGGCAGTTTTTTCTTTTTCGATTTTAGCGCAAGGCATGATCACCCTTCTTTCTCGTTCTTATTATGCCAATGGTGACACAAAGCGTCCTTTGATAGTAAATTTTTCTTGTTCTATTTTGATTGTATTTTTATCTTTTTTCTTCACTTTTCTTTTTCAAAACGTATCAGTATTTCGTTTCTTCATAGAATCAATATTAAAAGTGAGTGATATTCCCGGCACCGAGGTATTGATGTTGCCTCTTGCTTATTCTGTCGGCACTATTTTAAATTCTATTTTGCTTTGGTTTTTTGTCAGGAGAGATTTTATGAAAGGGGAATCTTTTATCACTAAAACTTTCTTTCAGAGTTTGGGCGCATCATTTTTCCTCGGCTTGACGGCTTATATTGGTTTAAATATTCTTTCACCGATTTTTGGCACTACGACATTTTGGGGAGTATTTTTACAAGGATTTATTTCTGGCATAGCGGGCATATTTGTTGCTATTTTAGTCTTACATTTACTTCAAAATGAAGAGCTCAAAGACCTTCAGAAAGTCTTGAAAACCAAGTTCTGGAAAGCGGTGATTATCGCTCCACCTCAAGAAGAGCTTTGACCCCCACACCTTTCTTGGTATTATTCTGCTTTTTCAACATAATTAACACCATAATCATAATATTATATAAAAAATTATTTTTCTTAATTATTTTTATCTGCAGAATAAAAAGCGATACCAAGAAAGGTGTGGGGGTTTGAAACATAGGCTTTTTCTGTTAGAATAGGCTTTATATACATGCAAAACACAGAAAAGGACTATTCAAAATTGCACCGAGGATTGGTGCTTAAATATTTTTGGCAGGAGATGAGGCATTACAAGGTGTCCTTTTTTGCTGTTATTATCCTTACAATAATTAGTTCTGCCCTTGATATTCTTGTTCCACTTCAGTACTTAAAACTTTGGAATGTTCTAAGTACTAATAATTTTGCAATTGTTCCGGTGGCTAAATCTATAATTCTTTTTATTTTGTTATTAAATTTCTTTCGTTGGGCTTTTCGTAGAATTTCAGGTTTTTCTCTTGCATATTTTGAAGCGAGAACTATTGCCGGACTTCGAAAGCAAGCTTTTTCTTATTTGATTGGTCACTCTTATTCATTTTTTGCGAATAATTTTACTGGTTCTTTAACTCAAAGGATAAATAAATATGCCAGAGCTTTTGAACAGATTACTGACAGAATAATGTCTGACGGATTGCCACTTTTTGTTCGCGGGATAGGTACCATTATTGCAATTTATACTTTACTTCCGAAATACTCTCTTATTTTAGGAATTTTTTGTGTAGTGTTTTTGTTAACAGCTTTTATTTATATCCGTTTGAAATTAAAATACGATGTTATAGCTTCAGAAGCGGATTCAAAAACTACTGGTGCTTTGTCTGACTCAATTGGAAACCATTCTTCAATTCAATTATTTACAGGTCATGAATATGAAAAAGAGCTTATAGGTGGAGTTGTGGAGGAGCAAAGAAAGAAAAAAGTTTTTAATTGGTATTTATGGGAAGGACTTAGCTCTTTAGAAAGTTTTTATTCGTTTTTGATTGAATTTATTATTTTTTGGATTGTTCTTGGCGACTGGAAGCTTGGACTTATAACCTTGCCGGTTATTGTTTTGTTGCAAAATTACTTAATTCGTTTAATAGAAAATCTCTGGAGTTTTGGTTCCCTTGTGCGTGCATATTATGAAAACTTTGCTGATGCGCAAGAAATGGCTGGAATCTTAAGTACACCTTATGAAATTATTGATAAATCAGTTAAGGCAATGGGTAACATAAAAGGAGAAGTGGTATTTGATAATGTTACATATATTTATGAAAATAATAATCTAAAGGTATTAGATGGTTTTTTCTTAACAATTCCATCTGGGCAGAAAATTGCAATTGTCGGTTCTTCAGGGGCTGGAAAAACGACTTTCATGCGTCTTCTCCTTAGATTATTCAATTTAACTTCCGGAAAGATTACAATTGATGGAATTGATATAAGTAAAATTTCTCAAAAAAATCTTCGAGAAAAAATATCTTTTGTTCCGCAAGACCCTATTTTATTCCATCGTACCTTGATGGAAAATATTCGTTATGGTAGGAGAGACGCGACCGATGAAGAAGTATTGATAGCCGCTCATCTCGCTCATTGTGACGAATTTATTGATGCATTACCACATGGTTATGAAACTTATGTAGGAGAAAGAGGGGTTAAACTTTCTGGTGGAGAACGCCAACGTGTAGCTATTGCTCGTGCTATTTTGAAAGATGCTCCAATTCTTATTTTAGATGAAGCGACGAGTTCTCTGGATTCCCATTCAGAATCTTTAATTCAAGATGCACTTCATAAACTAATAAAAGGCAAGACGACAATCGTCATTGCACATAGACTTTCAACTATTAGAGAAATGGATAGAATTATTGTTATTGAAAAAGGAAAAATCATAGAAGACGGAGTTCATAATGAACTTCTAAAGAAAAAAGATGGTTTGTATAAAAAACTTTGGGATCTTCAGGCGGGAGGATTTAAAAATAGAATTTAATTTATGGATTTAAAACATATCAGAAATTTTTCAATAATTGCGCACATTGACCATGGCAAAAGCACTTTGGCAGATAGAATGCTTGAAATTACACACACTGTTCCAGAACGTTTAATGCGTGACCAAGTGCTCGATTCTATGGAGTTGGAACGAGAACGTGGAATCACTATTAAGATGCAACCTGTGAGAATGGAGTATGTTTTTAATAAGGAAAAATATGTCTTAAATCTTATTGACACCCCTGGGCATGTGGACTTTTCCTACGAGGTTTCTCGTGCTTTAAAGGCGGTAGAAGGCTCTATTTTATTGATTGACTCTACACAAGGGGTTCAGGCTCAAACGCTCACTACGCTCGCTATGGCGCGCTTGCCCCGCCCTAGAGATGGGCGGGGTGAAGAGGCTAATGTGATAATTCCTGTCATTACAAAGATTGATTCTCCGCTTGCTAGAATTTCGGATGTAAAAGAAGAGGTTGTGAAGCTTTTAAATTGTAATGAAGAAGAGATTTTACAAGTATCTGGGCGCACAGGTGAAGGAGTAGAAAATTTATTGCAAGAAATTATAAAACGTATTCCTGCGCCAGTAGAGACTCATGAAAATAAAAGCGACAACGTGTTACGTGCGCTCATTTTTGATTTTAAATATTCAAATCATCGAGGAGTTATAGTTTTCGTGCGAGTGCTTGATGGTAAAGTTAGAAAAGGCGAGAGTTTAATTTTTGCAGTATCAGGTGAGAAATTTATTGCACTCGAGGTTGGAACTTTTTCTCCAGAAGAAACAGCTCGCGAATCTCTTTCTTCGGGTGAGATCGGTTATATTGTGACTGGGATAAAAAAGCCGGGTATCGCTTCTGTCGGAGATACGATTACAAAATTCGCAAATCCTATGCCAGCTCTTTCTGGATATATGCAACCTATGCCAGTGGTTTGGGCGAGTATTTTTCCGGAAGATGCGGATGATTTTACTTTATTAAAACAAGCTTTAGGCAAACTGAAACTTTCCGATTCTTCTTTTTCTTATGAAGAAGAATCTTCGGGGTCTCTCGGACGAGGTTTTCGTTGTGGTTTCCTCGGCATGCTTCATTTAGAAATCATAACTGAGAGAATGAAAAGAGAGTTTAATTTAAATTTAGTCATTACTACGCCTTCTATTGTTTATGAAGTAGAAAATAACAATGGAAAGAAAGAGAAAATTTATTCACCATATTTTTTTCCTGATGACAGTAGTATTAAAAATGTTTTTGAGCCATGGGTTAATGCAAAAATAATTACTCCATCAAATTATTTGGGTAATATTATGCAAATATTATTTGACCATGAAGGAGAGGTAGGAGATACAGAAAATTTTGGAGACAATAGGTCATCCATCTCTATCAGGATGCCACTGCGAGAGCTTATGCGTAATTTCTTTGATGAATTAAAAAGCACTACTTCGGGCTATGGGTCTATTTCTTATGATATAGCTGAAAATCGTAAGGCAGATGTTACCAGACTCGACGTATTGGTTGCGGATGAAGCAGTTCCAGCTTTTTCGAAAGTTATTTCCAAGAAAAGAGTGGAAATTGAAGCACAGGAGTCCGTCGATAAATTGGAGAGTCTTTTACCTAGACAAATGTTTACTTTGAAAATTCAAGGAAAAGCGTTTGGCCGAATTATTTCATCACGCACACTTTCCGGTATGAAAAAAGACGTCACTGCCCATATGTATGGAGGTGATATCACACGTAAAATGAAACTTCGCGAGAAGCAAAAGAAAGGCAAGAAGAAAATGAAAGAACGTGGCCGAGTAAACATCCCTCAAGATGTATTCTTGAAAATGATGCGTTCTAGTGAGTAGCTAAATTTACATAATTTCTTGAAACTGCGCCCTCGAGGTCATAAGGACAGGGGACCCACACGTTTCTTAAAATTATGTAAATTTAGCTACTTTAAGTAGTTCAGAATAAAAAAGTTATGCCTCAACGAGTTTTTTTATTTTATATTAAAGATAGGCGAGTATAGTAAAATCATGCTGACAATGATGAGGATGCTGACGACTGCCCAAACTACTTGTATTTTCTTTTGATTTTTCTTGTTGAAAAACATATACTTAATATAGCACATCATGAAAAGTTTTCAAAAAAAGAGAGGCTGGAGAAATATAATGCAATCAAAGCCTGTTTTGGTGTTTTTGGGTATTTTGGTATTTATTTTTGCTTGGGGAGTTGTTGGTTTTATGGGAAAGATGCAATCCACTATAGAGAATAGAAAAATAGCAGAAGAAAAAGTTTTAGAATTACAGAAAGAAAAAGACAAGCTTTCGACAGGTATTTCTAAATTAAAAACAGATAGTGGAGTAGAGGAAAGTATAAGGGAAAAATTTGGTTTAGCGAAAGATGGAGAAGGGGTGATTATTGTGGTTGAAGATAAAAATTCGGCAAAAGTCCCTGCAGAAGCAAATACGGGTGGTTTCTTTTCTTTTTTTACGAACTGGTTTAAATAAATTATGTTAATTAAGCCTTATTTGTGATATAATTACAGCATGAAAATCGTATTTTTTGAGATTTTTAATGAAATTCAAGATAAAGAAAAGAAGGCTTTGGAAAAGTTATTTCCGAATGATGAAGTTTCTTTTTTTATAGAAAGGTTAAGTGAAGAAAATGTGAATTCAGTCAAAGATGCAGAGATTGTATCTGTTTTTACTAATTCATCAGTTAATAAAAAAGTCATTGATTCCTTACCGAAATTAAAATTTATAAATACCAGTTCCACTGGTTTTGAGCATATTGATACAGATTATTGCGCCAGAAAGGGGATAAAAGTTTCAAATGTTCCGGCTTATGGGTCTGTGACAGTTGCAGAGTTTGTCTTTGCTCTCCTTTTGAATCTTTCCAGAAAAGTTGAAAAAGCCAATAATCAATTACGACAAGAAGATAATTTTAATATTGATGCATTGCGTGGTTTTGATTTAAAAGGGAAAATTCTGGGTGTCATCGGTACGGGGAAAATTGGTAAAAATGTGATAAAGATTGCCCGTGGTTTTGGTATGAATGTTATTGCTTATGATTTATATCCAGATTTGGTTTTTGCAAAAGAAAATAATTTTGAATACAAGAGTTTTGTAGAAGTTATTTCAAATTCTGATGTTATCACTTTACATACTCCATATACCAAAGAAAATCATCATTTAATAAATAAAGAAAACATTATAAAAATGAAAGAAGGAGTGTATTTGATAAATACGGCTCGTGGCGCGCTTATTGATACAGAGGCTTTGCTTTGGGGTTTAAAGAAGGGAATCATTGCCGGAGCTGGACTAGACGTCTTGGAAGATGAGAGGAATTTGAAAGAAGAAATTAAAATTTTAACTAGTGGAAAAATAAATGCAATAAAGAATTACAAGACTTTATTGCAAGATCATGCCTTGATAGATATGCCTCAAGTCATAGTCACTCCGCATATTGCTTTTTATTCAAAAGAAGCGGAAGAAGAAATTATGAAAGTCACGGTCAGCAACATTGCTGGTTTTATTTCTAATAATCCTATAAATCTTGTTAAATAATACCTGTCCCGTACTAAATTTTATGAAAAAACAAATGGTCAATATTATTAATAATTTAAAATTTTAGTACCGGGATGGCTACACGTTGGATTAAAAATTTTGATGAACTAGCAACGACTCCGAATCGTAAATTAGCTTTACAGATTGCTGAGAGTGGACTCGAGTCTATCAGCACATCAAACGTCATTTCAAATTCTATCAAATTAGAAAATGATGTTTTGAGTATTATGGGGGAAAGTTTTATTTTATCGAAATTTAAAAATATAAAAGTAGTTGGTTTTGGTAAAGCTTCCGCTTTAGCGGCGCTGGCTATAGAGCAAGTGCTGGGGTCTAAAATTAAAATAGGCGCTGTTGTCAGTTTGCGTGAAATTGATAATCTTAAATACGTTGAAAATTTTATTGGCACTCATCCAAAGCCAAGCCAGTCAAACATAGATGCCGGAGAAAAGATATATAAAATAGTCAAAGATTCCACAGCAGAAGACTTGATTATTGTGCTTGTTTCTGGAGGAGGGTCTTCACTTTTGTGCTATTCAGAAGATGAATGCAAGCAGAATAATTCTCTTTATGATGAATTTTTAAAATACGGACAGAAAATTACAGAGATGAACACAATTCGAAAACACATTTCAATTTTAAAGGGTGGAGGTCTGGCAAAGCTCGCATATCCGGCGACAGTTATTGGGATAATCTTTTCTGATATACCGGGGAATAATTTTTGTGATGTGGCGTCTGGACCGACTTATAAAGACAAGAGTACGATAGCTGATGCAGAAGCTATCATAGATAAATATAATCTTGGTAAATTTATTTTAATTGAAACTCCAAAAGAAGATAAATATTTTGAAAAAGTTCATAATTTTGTATTAGTTTCGAATACTACAGCGGTAGAGGCGATGGAGAAAAAAGCTAAAGAACTTGGTTTTAATACAAAGATTGCCTCAACTGAATTATATGATGAGACGGGAATAGCGCTCGGAAAGATTTTTAGTGGAAAATCTGAAAATACAGTTGTCCTTGCAGCCGGTGAGCCAAAGCTCGTAGTGAATAAAAAAGGGGGAAGCGGGGGGAGGAATTTATATATGGGATTAGAAGCAATTCAAAATGGTTTGATTGACGAAGATTCAGTATTGATACCTCTTGCTTCCGATGGGATGGACAATTCCGACTCAGCTGGAGCAGTAGTGGACAAAAATACAATAGAAAATATAAAAAAGTTAAATATAGATGTAAAAGATGCCTTGGACCGCTTCGACGCTTATCCAGTATTCCAAAAGTCCGGTGACATGATTATGACCGGCCCCACTGGCGCAAATGTTTCAGATTTGATGATTTTATTGACGAAGAAATAAAAAAGAAGCCCTCTACTTAACTTGGTCGGAAACCGACCAGAGGTGTAGAGGGCGATGTGAGAGGCTATCTCAATAAGTGTAAGGCCTCTTCGTTGATGAATTCATGCACATGCACTGTGAGCAGGATCTTTAAATTCAGCCAGATGATTGGCGAGCAAAGGCACTTTCGTTTTTTGGAGAAAGATTTTGATATTCCTGCTGTTTTAGCGCTGTTTGGAAATAATATTTGCTTAATTTCAAAAGATAATAATAAAATCAAAATTGTCATTGTAGAAGATGAGCTAATGTTTAAGATTACTCATTTTTTGTTTGAGCATATGTGGGTCAGTCTTTCAAAATAATTTTCGCAAGGACTTTTCGCAAGGACAGTCCTTGCGAAAAGTCTGGTTGCTTATTATAATATGTGAATGTTAAGAAAAGATCCATTTGTAACTGGTGAGTATTATCACATTTATAATCGTGGTATAGATAAAAGAATAATTTTTAAATTAAAGAGAGATTATGAACGTTTTATGATACTTCTTTATCTTGCAAATTCTAATGATTCTTTTCGTCTTGATGATTTTTTAAATAAGCAACATAAAACATTTGAGGAAATTTTAGTTTTAGATAAAGGAGAAACTCTTGTTTCTATAGGAGCATGGTGCATAATGACGAACCATTTTCATTTGTTGGTCAAACAAGAGGTTGATGGGGGAATTACTAAATTCATGAAAAAATTAGGGACAGGGTATTCTATGTTTTTTAATATTAAATATCAGAGAACAGGAGCACTTTTTGGCGGGCCTTTCAAATCAAAATTAATTGGAAATGATGATAATTATATGAGGCAACTTTTTGCTTATATCCATATAAATTCTTTAGAGATAAAATTTCCTAATTGGGAAGAACAAGTAAATAAAAAACCATCAGTCGAAATGAAAAAATTCCTTGAGTCCTATAAGTATTCAAGTTATTGTGATTATATTGGGAAGGCTAGAGTTGAAAAGAATATAATTAAGCCGGAAAGTTTTCCAGACTACTTTAGCGGTCTCCAATCTTTTAAAGATTTTATAGAAAACTATTTTATCGAGAATGAACCACCTTTCGCAAGGACTGTCCTTGCGAAAAGGAAGGTGTAAAATATATGACCGGCCCTACTGGTGCAAACGTTTCTGACTTGATGATTCTACTCACGAAGAAATAAGGTTTTCTTAACAAATATTTTTAATTTATACACAATCTATTTAGATAACACGAAATGATTTCGTGTGTAGTAAACCGGCCAAAATAAGCCATTCCATGAAAGGATAAATTATGAAGAAGGTTACTAAGTTCCATGACAAGAGGTTGCAGTTTCTGTTGAAGCGTGACGATGAGTTCAGGAAGACAAAGATGTTCCACTATGCCAACAAGTTGGTGGATTGTGTTGTTGAACTTGTCGAAGTGGGGCATGCTCCAATCCACTTTCCTATTGCCGGGGCGGTGGTAATCCCCCTTGGAGAAAGTAATCGAAAAGTCTTCGATGAGGTTCGTGAAAAAGCCAGTAGGGCTGAAGCCCAGATGGGTCCAGGGGTTGCCGATGCGTGTATCTTCGTTGTGATTACATTCTTCGGCAACAAAAATAATCCTTTGCTTTCGCTATTTGGTGGGGTGGATTCTGATGGGGCAAGGAAGCTCGATGTCATGATGGTCTCTAATACCCTGGAATCAATTCATTTGATTAGGGCGAGACAGTTTGCTTTGATCGGTCCAAAGCTCTAATCATAACGAAAACTACAAACAATTTACCAAGTCCAGTTTTCTGGCCGGGTGCTTCCATCGGAGGCACCCGTCTTTATTTTTATATCCATTTTCTACTCTTTTCCTATCGCTTCGGAGATGTTTTTGTAGCCGTCTTTTTGGAGGAGCTCTACCAGCCCGAGGTTTATGGAGCTGATTGCTTGCGGGCCTTCGAAAATCATTCCAGTCATAATTTGCACGAGTGAAGCGCCAGCTTTTATTTTTCTATAAGCATCCTCGGCTGTGAATACTCCACCTGAGCCGATTAATACAAATCTACTTGCTTTGCTACCTGTTTTTTTGTAAATATATTTAATTAATTCTAAAGATAAATCTTCCACTACTTTTCCGGAAAGTCCGCCAAATTCTGGGACCATTTTATCTATGATGTTTATATTATTACGATTTCTTGTAAGGTTTGTACAGATGAAGCCATCGATTTTCCATTTTACTGCCACGTCAATTATTTCATCTATTTCTTTTTGATTTAAATCAGGAGACAATTTTAAAAAGATTGGTTTATTTTTAGGAAGAGAAAAGATTTTTTGAAGTAATGCATCTAATTTTATACTATCAGTAAAAGGTTGCCCGCCGAAAGCATTTGGACAGCTGATATTGATGGTAAAATAGTCACCAATATCAGTGAAAGCTTTGTATGCTTTGAAATAATCTTCAATTGCTTTTTTTGTATCAACTGTCTCTCTACTGTTAGTTTTTGCTATATTAATTCCAACTGGTATATCAAATTTTTTGTCATTTAGTTTTTTTAATTTTTTAGAAATGATTTCACAACCGTCATTTTTTAAACCGTAATAAACAGCTAAAGATTTTGATTCCCTTAATCTCCAAAGACGTGGCTTTGGATTGCCTTCACAAGCCTCCCCGGTGATCGAACCAATTTCTGTAAAACCAAAACCGACTGAAGGTAAAATATCAATCAAATTGGCATTTTTATCAAAGCCAGCCGAAAGACCGACGGGATTTTTAAAATTTATACCCAAGATATTTTGATTAAGGGATGGATTTGAATAATTAAAGAAAAAGCCGGTTATTTTTTTAGTGATGGAATATTTACCTAAAAACTGGCCAAATATAATCATATAATCATGAATTTTTTCAGCATCAATCTGAAAAAAAATGGGCTTTAAAATCCATTTATATTTTTTCTCCAATATGTAATTTCTGGCTTTTATTAATATATCCATCCCGTTAGAAGCAGATCGCGATCAACTCGCGTGTCTGATATATTAAGTTATTAATTTTATCTATATTTATTTTCATATTTTTGTTTATATTTATATTGCGATCGCGGCTTCTAACGGGATCCATGTATTTCGTATAGTAGCAAAAATATGTTAAAATTAAAAGCATAATGACAAGACAAGAGAATTATAAAATAAGTAAAATTTTAGCGGAAGAAATAAAAGATTCACGGGAAAATCCCACAATAAAAGTATCAGTTTTTGTCGGTGATATATCTGATAGTTTTTCTGTACCTTCAGGAGCGAGCACAGGCATTCATGAAGCGCATGAATTACGCGATGTTGATGGCAAAGGCGTGCAAAATGCAATTAAAAAAGTAAATACAGTTATCGCGAGCGCTTTAGTTGGCCAAGATGTTTTGAATCAAAAAGAAATAGACAGGTTGATGATTGAGTTGGATGGAACTAAAAATAAAGATAATCTGGGTGCTAATTCTATGGTTGGTGTCAGTATTGCTTGCGCAAAAACAGCGGCAAAAGTTACAAACCAAGAAGTGTATCAATATCTGCAAACTCTCATAGAGATAAAACCTTCACGCAAGGTGCCGTATCTTTTTATAAATTTATTAGAAGGTGGCAAGCATACGGACAATGGCCTAGCTTTTCAGGAATATCATGTAATACCAAATGTGGAAGATGCGACGGAAGCTTTGGATATGAGTATTAAAATACAAAATACTTTAAAAGAAATAATTACAAAAGATTTAGGAGAGGAATCTCTCGTTTTAGGTGATGAAGGAGGTTTTGCTCCAAAGACAAAAGATATTCGTAAACCGCTTTTATATTTAACTGAGGCTATCAAACAGAATAATTTACAAGATAAAGTTTATTTATCTCTCGATGTGGCTTCCTCTTCGTTTTTCAAGGATGGTATTTATGAGATTGCTGAAAAAAAAGTTACGAAAGAAGAATTGTTTGTAATTTATAAATCTTTAATTTCTAAATTTAATTTATTTTCTATCGAAGATCCATTTGATGAAGAAGATTTTGAAAGTTTCAAAAAGATAAAAGATGTAAAAGATAGTTTGTTTATTGTTGGGGATGACCTGACTGTTTCCAATCAAATTTTATTAAAGAAAGCCATAGAAAAAGGAAGCGTAAATGCGATGATTATCAAACCAAATCAAATTGGCACATTGTCGGAGACACTAGAGACGATGAGGTTAGCAAGAGAAAATAATATAGAAATCATTGTAAGCCACAGGAGCGGTGAAACAAATGACGATTTTATTTCAGATTTAGCTTATGCTTTTAGTTGTTTTGGTTTAAAAACCGGTTCTTCTTTTAGGCCGGAAAGAATGGTAAAATATCAAAGATTAATAGAGATATCTAAATAATATGAATTCAAAAGCACAAATCGTTGCTACCATCGGGCCGTCTTCTGAAGGCAAGAAAATAGTTCGAGAAATGATAGAGCATAATATGGACGTCGCTCGTTTAAATTCTTCTTGGGGCACTTATGGAGAGCATTCAGAATATATTAAAAACATCAGGGAAATGGCAGAGAAGGTGGGTAGGCATATTCCGATTATTCTAGATTTATCCGGCCCCAGAATTCAAGGAAAAAATGGGCATAAATTTGACTATAAGGCTATAGAAGCTCTAACTTGCAAAGATGTGGTTGATTTAGAATTCGGCATAGTAGAGAAGGTGGATTACATAGCTATGTCTTTTGTTGGAAACGCTGAAGATGTTTTAAAATTGAGAGAGAAAATGCGTGAATTTGGAAAAGTTATTCCAATTATTGCAAAAATAGAACGTAAAATTGCAGTTCATAATATTGATGAAATAATAAAAGTTGCTGATGCTATTATGATTGCGCGAGGGGATTTGGGAAACGAAATTCCTTTGGAGCAGATTCCATTTATTGAAAAAGATATTATTAAAAAATGTAAGACAGCAGGCAAGCCAGTAATCGTGGCGACTCAGATGATGCTCTCAATGACAGAAAATACAGAGCCTACTCGCGCAGAAGTCACAGATGTGGCTTATGCTATCATAAACGGCGCGGATGCTGTGATGCTCTCAGAAGAGTCTGCAAATGGCAAGCATCCACTCGAAGCTGTAATAATGATGGAGAAGGGAATAAAAGAGGCAGAAAAGCATTCAAAAGATATTAAAATAAATAAGCTGTAATATATAAATAAAGCGGGATTAGTTTAGTGGTAGAATGAGTCCTTCCCAAGGATTAGACGGGGTTTCGATTACCCCATCCCGCACTATTGATTTGTAGCCCTTTTTTGGTATTACTGTAAATGGATAGCGAAATTCCCCTTCACCTATCCGGATTAACGAAAGTTCAAAGAGGCTGAAACCTTTGCGAATGCAAAAGAATGCCGTTGATTTTGAATCGGGGAAAGAGGAAGGTAGCGCAGATATGAACCTTGTAAAGTTGGTAAAAATCGCTCGTAGAAAAACCTCCAATGGTTGGCTCGCAAAGTTGTCCGTATCGTGGAAAGAGCAGACTGGGTCTAAGTTCAATCCTGTCGGAAGAGCCTTAGACCTTTGGTGGCTGTGGTTGTATGCATGGACAAACATCGTAGTGCTTCTCCTGTGGTGGATGATAGACTTGGAATTTAGGTTGTGTATTATGACAGGCAGCACTCTTAGCCTGTGGGGGATAGTCGGAGGTTTCCTCATGGGTTCGCTGTTCTGTGCAATCCTCGGCATCTTGTTCGACGGCTATTCAAAGGATGTCCGACGTTTCATCAGGGTTCTTACGGTGTTAGAAGGTGCGACGAATACGCCCATGGAAGAATGGCACGACGACGATGACATTCCTAAAGTTGCTTTCAACCACTTGAAATGTCGTGCGTCGGACGTCAAACTGGCTGAACGAGAAGAATAACTTGAGTATGAAAGTGCTCCATGGAAGAAGAAGAACCAAAATCTGTCTTCTCCAAAGAGGCAAAGGTTCGACTTTGAGTTTAAACTTCTAACGACCATGTTGCCATCCTTGCCGAAAGATAAGGGGGTTTACTACCGGAACAAAGCATCGGTTCCAGCGGAAAGCTGAGAACATCAAGGCCATTACAAGGATAGCCCTCATCGGCTTCTCTTGTGATGGCTATCTTTTTATATCCTGTACCTTTCATTTGCTTTTTATTTTTGTATGATATAATAGAAATCCATTAATAATTAATTTTTTATATTTTTATGAAAAACGTAACAATTTATTCAACTCCGACCTGTCATTTCTGTCATATGGCAAAAGATTTTTTTAAGGAAAAAGGTGTAGCTTTTACTGAATACAATGTAGCAAGTGATCTTGAAAAAAGGAAAGAAATGGTGGCAAAAAGTGGGCAGATGGGTGTGCCAGTTATTGTCATTGGTGATGAATTTGTTGTTGGTTTTAACAAACCTAAAATAGTTCAACTTCTTGGACTTTAATAGAACTAATAGATTCCTTATTTTAATATTTTGTTATATCTAATGCTGTGTTATAATGTCAGTATGAGAATACACACAAAAGAAAAGATAAAGAAGTTAAAGTTATTACGACAAAAAGGTTACAGTATAAACGATTTAGTGACTAAGTTACAAATTCCAAAAACAACTGTTTGGCATCATATTCATAAAGTTAAAGTATCATCTAAATTTTTATCTTTAATAAAATCAAGACAAGGAGGTAGTAAAAAACGTAAAGAATTGAAACTAATTGAAGCAAAGGTTAGATCTATAAATTTACTTAAGAGTGATGATAGAGAATCTATATTAATATTTGCTATGTTGTATTGGGCAGAGGGAACAAAAAAGGCATTTCAGTTTATAAATTCTGACGGGCGCATGATTGTTTTATGGTTGAATATATTAAGAAATATAATTGGTGTATCAAATGATAAAATAACTCCTGTTATGAGAATATATACTGGAATGAATAGAAAAGTATGTTTGAGTTATTGGTCTAAAATAACAAAGTTTCCTAAATCAAAATTTATTATTCGTCTTAATGATGGTGGAAAAAGTGGAAAAACAAAATATGGTATGTGTAGAATTGATGTAAAAAAGTCTGGAAATTTATTAAAATTAGTTCTTTCTATTATTAACGAAGTTTGTCTTGAGTATGGTATAGTCTTGTAAGTATTGTCCTCGTAGTTCAATGGATAGAACGGCTCACTCCTAACGAGCTGATCCAGGTTCGACTCCCGGCGAGGACACAAAGTTTTGATTTTTTTATTTATTTTTGCTAGTATTTACTTATGTCACCAGAAGAAAAAAGACTTTTAGAAAGGAGCGTAAGCTTGGGAGAAGAAAACAACAAGATGTTGCATTCTATGAGGCGCTCTGCTCGTTGGGCGAGTTTTTTTAGAGCCATCTATTGGATATTAATTATTGGTTCTGCTGTGGGCGCGTATTATTTTATTCAGCCATATGTTGACCAGATGGTGAATGTATATAGCGGAGCGCAGAGTAATTTGAATGATGTTAATAAAATAATTCAAAGTTTTAAGAAGTAAATTTAAGTATACGATAAATGTCTGGGTAGTTTTTATCTTAAAATTTTAGTGTTCTACCTTTATAATTTAAAGCTTCTTTTAGAAATAGATCCCCATCTTTTGTGCTATGTTCAATCATATGGCAGTTTGCGCATAGCAGGACACATTTTTGCATTTCTTTCTTTATAGAATCCCAACTTTTATTTGCCACATTCCCAATAGTAAAATCTTTTCCTTTTAAATGGTGAAATTGAAGCGTCGCCTGATTTCCTTTCCACCCACATTTTTCACATTTTCCTCCCAAAAATTCAATCGCGGCCGCTTTTGCGCGAAATCTTCTTATTTTAGTATTACAAGAACCACATCTAGCAATGCATCTACTTTGGTAGTTTTTAAATTCGTGATGACATAATTTACAGATTCTCATTATATCTAGTATAGCATAATTTGCTCTATCAAAAAACTATTGCAAAAACTGTATTTTTTAGTATTATGAATAGGTTAGTTTGTTGTAAGCCGAGGTAGCTCAGTGGTAGAGCTTTCGCCTGAAGAGCGATAGGTCGGCAGTCCGATTCTGCCCCTCGGCACCCCAATCAAACTGAGGTCATTTTTGCCCAAATTTTCGCGCGCGGAGCGAAGCTCTGCGTAATGTGGGAAAGGGTTTCCGAACGCTTCGCGTCCTTTTAGAATTAGGTTCGAGCCGAAGATTTTTTGGAGGGAGAGTTTTTTGGAGGGGAGGTCGGCTTCTTTAGCGATTTCATCCAGTATTTGAGCCTCTTTTATCCATTCTCGAGTCGGTTCGATCCACATTGTGGGTGTCTTCGTAATCCGCATAATTTTTTCCTCGATAGACTTTTTGTTAGACATAAGCGAGCGACGCCTTTCGAGGTAGTCGTCTCGCTCGATGTCTTGTGCGACATAGACATCGGTAAGTCGAAAGAGGTTTTGAGAAATATCTTCTAGTTCACTTTTTAATTCCTGAATTTCTTTTTGGACTGAAGTTGCGGATTGTTTTTCTTCGAGATCTAATTTCTTGCTCAACATTTCCGCCCAGTCTTTTGGCATCGTGTAATTGGCAAGCAAAGTAGATAGTTGTTTGTCTAATTCTTCTTCCCTTACACCAAGCTCAAGGCATTTTTGTGTTTTAGATTTTTTAGTGCAATGATAATAGACATAGTGCTTAATGGTGCCGTTTGCTAGTTTCTTCTTTTTCTTTTCTCCGGTAATACCCATCCCGCAAGTTCCACAATTCATAAGTTCACAAAGCGGTCGTGGATTATTTCCTTGTTTTGGTTTACGCCCATTCTTGTGCAACAGGGTATTAACTTTATCAAAAAGTTCTTTGGTAATTATTGGCTCGTGTTTGCCCTCATATATTTCTCCGTCATAGCGAAAATGCCCGTAATACATCGGATTTCCTAAAATGAAAGTAATCCGCGACACATTAACTCTGCGATTATTTTTTGATTTGATTCCTGATTTTTCTAAAATCTCAGTAAGTTTTTCTACAGTTGAGTTTCCGGTCGCATAAGTTTCAAAAAGTTTTCTAATAATTTTTGCATTTTTGTGATGGACTAAAATTTTTTTTGTAGCAGGGTTATTTATGTAACCAAAGGGAGCGAGTCCGGGAAAATCTCCATTACGTGCTTTTTGTCGAAGTCCGCGAGCTGTATTTTCGCTTAACTGCCGAACATATTCATTTGCCATTCCCAGCTCGACGGACATCATTAAAACATTGTCGTTCGGATAATGGCTTTGGCTGTGCGTTTGTATATGCTGAATTATTCCTTGTTGTAAAAGCCACTGAATTTTTCCACTATCGACAGGATTGCGCGATAAGCGGTCAATTTTCCAGCAAACAATTCCTTGCGCTTCGCCCTTTTGAATTCTTGAAATCATTTCATTGAATATTGGTCTGCCGGGAATTTTTGCCGAGCGTTTTTCTATAAACTCATAAGCAATATTAAGATTCTCACGCTTTGCGAGTTCTCGGAGTTCAGAAAGTTGTGCCTCAATAGAGAGGATTTGTTTGTCTTCAACATCTGTGCTTTTACGGGCATATAAAAAGTAGTTAAGCATAGTTGTATTATACCACAACGGATGGTGTAAAGCACAACGAAGGAGTATACTCAAAAAATGAATGAAGCAGAAAAACTAGGTAAAAATTTAAAACGCATCAGAATTGCAAAGGGTATATCTCAAGGAGAGATTAGTAGAATACTCAAGGTAGATAAGGGATTTATAAGTAATATAGAAGCCGGAAAAACGAATCCTACGCTTGCGACTATTGTGAAAATAGCAAAAGCGATTGGAATTTCGGTTGGAGAGTTAATGAAATAAAAAATTATATGCGTATAAAAAAATTAAAATTGGTTAATTTTAAAAGGTTTGACGACTTTAGTATAGAATTAGGGGACAATCCTAAGAAAATAATAGCAATTGTTGGGCCGAATGGTTCTGGCAAGAGTTCTATTTTTGATGCATTTGAGGAAGAACAGAAAAAATATAAAGGTGCGAATCATTCTTTAGGCTGGGAATATTTCTCGAAATTAGCTTATGCAATCGGTCTGTCCAGATCAACTAATTATGACCGATCTCAATCTGTACAAGTCTGGAAGAGTGACAACACAAAGATTTTTAACAAAAAAAGTTTTTATATACGAACAGCATATAGGTTCACTTCGAGACTTTTTGTTGATAGTATTAAAACACAACCAAATATAATTGAAGATGTAAATCGACCTAGTTCAACCAGCGCATTAGATCATCGGTTGCAAGAAAATTACGAAAGGTTGTTAGGGAGTGCGTTTCAAGAATTTTTTAGCGATAGTAGTGTTAAAACTGGTTCGCAAGTAAGAGACGAATTGATTGGACGCATCAATGCGGTTTTGCAAGAAGTTTTGGAAATCCAAATTACGAATATAGGTGATGTAAGTTCTGGGAAAGGACAGCTTTTCTTCAAAAAAGATACCTCTGTAAATTTTCCATACGAAAACTTATCTTCAGGAGAAAAGGAAGTTGTTGATATTATTATTGATCTAATCGTAAAAACCCCAGAGTATAACGATACTGTTTTTTGCATTGATGAACCGGAGCTACACCTTAATACCTCAATACAGAGAAAGCTTATTATAGAAATTGATAAGCTTGTTCCTGATAATTGTCAACTATGGGTGGCGACTCACAGCATAGGTTTTCTCCGTGCCCTACAAACGGATCTTAAAGATAAATCTCAAATTTTAGATTTTTCTAAGGATTGTTTTAATGGTACGCATACAATTAAACCGATTCGTGCCACAAGACCTAACTGGCAAAGAATATTCAAGACGGCACTTGAAGATCTTACTGGTTTGATTGCACCAGAAGAAATTATTTACTGCGAGGGTAAACCTATACCAAGTACCACCGGCGCGGAAGAAGGATTAGATGCCAATGTCTATAATGAAATATTCAGCGAGGAATTTCACAACACTCTTTTTGTATCTGCTGGAGGTAATGATGCAGAAATAAATTCAGCTGTCGCGTTGCGTATTATTTCTAAAGCTTTCAATGGAGTTACACTTAAACTACTGAAAGACCGAGATGTACTTACTGAAGTTGAACGTACAGAATTTATTACTAAAAGTTCTTCAAATAAAATGCTTGAGAGGCGAGAAATCGAAAATTATCTTTTTGACAAAGAAGTTTTGAGAGAATATTGCAATAAAAATTCAAAAAGTTTCGATGAGACAAGATATGATAAATCAGTAAATGATATTAATCTTCAAGACCTAAAACCTTTACAGCAAGAAATTCAGGCCTGCTGTAGTGTCAATGGAAATATTTCTGACTTTAAGCGCGAATTAGCAAAAGTAGTAAATAAGAACATGACCGTATACGCAAATCTAAAAACTCTAATATTCTAAAAAGAATACAGCTATCAACAAGGGAGTTTGGCGATTTAATCGACAAAAGTTTTAACACGCGCACGGGCGGGTGGGGCAAGTGTTATGTATTTTGTAGCCGACCTCCTTACAGGAGCAGTACACCTTTTGGCTTGAGTACAAGCTCAAATGGTCTTGCACTCGGGTCCCGTTCCCGAGCTCACCCCTCCAAAAAACTCTCCCTCCAAAAAATCTTCGGCTCGAACCTAATTCTAAAAGGACGCGAAGCGTTCGGAAACCCTTTCCCACATTACGCAGAGCTTCGCTCCGCGCGCGA
>Ga0208373_1000599_pt1 | contig 59641 bp, 45 predicted proteins | sample RifOxyC2_FD_184036 | JGI IMG/M metagenome (GOLD analysis project Ga0208373, IMG submission 184036) | Soil microbial communities from Rifle, Colorado - Rifle Oxygen_injection C2 (SPAdes) | ecosystem: Environmental > Terrestrial > Deep subsurface > Rock core/Sediment | place: Rifle, Colorado...
TGCTTGCTTTGAGTTTTGATATGCTTTTGATAATTTGTGTTTGCTTGATTTGTAAACAAATCAACATTGTTTATTTTGTTGGAGCGCATAATGCCTCTTTCAATAATATGGAACATGATTCGCTGCTCTTGTATTGACGTTTATAGGTTAATTGAATTTTTCAGAGGTTTCAATTAGTCAAAATAAAACTTATATTATGGGATTCTTATATAATAATCAGCATGAATTTTTTTGGTTATTTAGTGAATTGTGTCAAATAATTCATCTTAATGATAATAATTACAAATTTTCAAATAAAGAGATTATTGGGAATTTATTTAATAAATCCAATAACCACCAATTAAGTAATTCAGGACATAAATATTTGCTCATATATTCTATCCTAACACCTTTATATTTAATATCATCAAAAGAAATCCAAAGGTTCATAAGCGATATAATTACTAATGTATTAAAAGAAGAATGGATAATAAATATAGAATCCCCTTATTTTTATAATATTTTTCCTGTTTTCTATTCGGTAACTTACAATGATGTTTATCAACCTGAAAAAAAACAAATTAAGAAATATATTGATTTAATAATTGAAAAATGCAATACTTCAGGTTCAAAATATTCAGAATTACCAACTAATTTAAAAAATTCAATCGGAGAAGTTGAACACTTAATATTATCAGGTAAAATTAATATTGATATAATTAATGAAGATTTATTAAAATTAATCTCATTTAGTTCTTATCTGTCCTATTACTTTGAACCTAATAAATTTGATTATGAAGATTTTGAAATTTTCTGGCTTGATTATTTGCAATTAGATAGAATAAAAGAAATATTTAATAAAGAAGAAATAAGAAAATTAATATTGAAAAAAATTATTATTGGTATTGAAAAAGATGAAAATAAAAAAACTTGTATAAGAATAATGGAGAAATATTTTAATATTAAATGAAAAAATTAAATTTTTTAAATTATTATATGAAATTGGTAGTGTTAATTAAACTCTGTCCAATAAAACAATAAATTTTTAAAACCATTTTAAAATCCTTTTAAAACCGTTTTCTTGACATATCATCCCCACAACCTTATTTTTGTCCCGCATGTTCTTTGCTAATCTATGTCGGGCTTGAATTCAATGCCGGTACGAATCGCCCCCTTTTTCAAAGGGGGTTCGGGGGTTTTCTCCACCTGACCACTTTTCAAAGAGGCTTTGTGCAGATGTTAATTCTAAATTAATAAATGACTTAAGTGTGATTTTTGGGCAGATGAAAATCGTGTCAAAACTGCCCAAAACTGCCCAAAACTGCCCAATTTTGTCTCTCTATAACCAAAGAAAAGTCCCTCGCCTTCGGAGAGGGATTTATTGTAGTGAAACGGAAATCCCGATTTATCGGGAGTGTGAAGTCAGACAAATTTGACGCTCAAAAACACCGTCAAAAACGTATGATTTGTCCAAAAATGTATGATTTTGGCTCTAGGTCACCAAAAAAAAACTCCCTTCGCCCTCTGGGAGAAGGGTTGGGGTTGAGGGATTTCAATTAAAATTTAGAATTGAAAATTTATTGAAAATTAGAAATTGAAAATTGAAAATTTCAAAAACCCTGCTCCGGATGCACGAAATGCACGTTTTGGCTACTTCTGACCATAATTCTTCGAGTTCTTCGCGAATAACTTTGTGGGCTTTGTGTTAAAAAAAATCCTGCAATCCTTTAATCTTCTTAATCCTGGTCAGACAATTTGTGTCCTTTGTGTTAAAAAAATAGATTTATTCCCTACGGGAAAACGATTGTTGTTGTTTTGATTATTCTACTAATATTTAATCTCTACGAGATAACAATTGTTATATTGATTTGATGCGGTTTATTCGCTAGAGACCCTTCGACTTCGCTCAGGGTGACAGGTGGATAAGGTTGGAGGTGTGGATTCATATTCTGCTACTAATATATAATCGCTATGCGATAACAATGGTTATACGCAATGGATTCTGAACTAAATTCAAAATGACAGGGGGATAAGGGTGGTGGCAAGGATTCATTTGCTTCTACTAATATTTAATCTCTACGAGATAAGGATGGTGGCGGGGATTCATTTGCTTCTACTAATGTTTAATCTCTACGAGATAACAATGGTTATATGATATGGATTCTGAAATAAATTCAGAATGACAGGGGAATAATGGTGGAGGCGGGTTTCTGTTTTTCTACTAATGTTTAATCCCTACGGGATAAGGGTGGTGGCGATAATTGATATGTTAGCGATATTTAATCTCTACGAGATAACATTGGTTATATGATATGGATTCTGAAATAAATTCAGAATGACAACCACAATTCAACACTCAACATTCAACACTCAACACTATTCATCTTGAGAATAGCGGTTTTTCCACAGGGCTTTGAGGCGTTCTTTGATTTTTGCTTCCCTGCCTGAGTCTTTGGGAAAATAGAATGCTTTGGGTGTGTAGCCGTCTGGAAAATAATTTTCACGAATGAAGCCGTCTTCGTAATCATGCGGATACTGGTAACCTGCATGATAGCCCTCGTCTTTCATCAACTGCGTGGGTGCATTCCGCAGATGCAATGGCACAGACTGGGGAATCGGCTGGCGGATTTCCATGAAGGCTTTCATCAATCCCACATAAGATGCATTCGACTTGGGACATGAAGCAAGATATGTAACGCCCTGTGCAAGATTAATCTGTGCTTCGGGAAGACCGATTAGCTCTACCGCATTGAAAATCGAGACAGCCAATGTAACTGCAAAAGGCTCGGCATTGCCAATGTCCTCGCTTGCGAAAATCACCATTCGGCGTGCAATGAAACGCGGGTCTTCGCCTGCTTCGAGCATCTTCACAAGCCAGAAGAGTGCGGCATCCGGGTCGGAGCCTCTCAGCGATTTGATAAAAGCTGAAATTGTATCATAATGAGATTCACCTTTTTTATCATACTGAGCTGTTTTCTGCTGTAATGCTTTTTCGAAAAGTTCGCGAGTCAGGATTATTTTCTTTCCTTCCTCTTTTCTCGTGATTCTGAAAGCAAGCTCTACGGCATTGAGAGCGGTTCTTGCATCACCGGCAGATATAGCCTGGAGAAATTCCCAATCTTCTATTTCAATCTGATATTTTTTAAGAATTTCATCTTCAATCAATGCTTTCTCGACCACCTTTTGAATCTGCTCATTTGTCAGGAAGTGCAGGCGGTAAACCTGGCAGCGGCTGAGGAGAGCGGCGATAACTTCGAATGAAGGATTCTCGGTTGTGGCTCCGATTAAGGTGATGATTCCTTTTTCGACTGCATGAAGAAGAGCGTCCTGCTGAGATTTATTGAAGCGGTGAATTTCATCAATGAAAAGAAGAGTACGATTGCCGGTTGATGACTGAGTCTTTGCATAATTAATAACTTTCCTGACATCAGCAACACCTGAATCAACTGCGGACATGCGGACGAAGTTATATCCCGACTGCTCGGCAATCAGGTATGCCAATGTGGTTTTGCCGACACCGGGAGGACCCCAGAATAAGATTGAGGGAAATTCCTTCAGCTCGAAAAATTTTCTGAGAGGACCATCTTCACCGATGAGATGCTCCTGTCCGATAACTTCTTCAATACCAGAGGGCCTGACTCTGTCTGCAAGAGGTGCAATATGATTTTTCGCACCCTTCGGGTCTTTGGGAAAAAGTTCCTGCATAGCAGTACCTGACTATTATTTTAAAATTTATTTTACTCAGAATTTATTCTATCTTTTTTTGATAATTTAAAATTTTCAATTTTCAATTTAAAATGAATTTTCAATATTAAAATAATTAATTTCTTTTATTTCATATTTAAAAAATATTTCAAAAATATTTCAAAATAGTTTTGAACATTTAACATTTAAAATTTATTGAAAATTAAAAATTCTAAATTGAAAATTATTAATGCTCTTTAGAGCAATTAATCTATGCTAAATTAGATGTTATCGGGTAAAGAGGCAAAGATTTGTTTATGTCATATAAAAATTCTTCGACAGAAGGAACAACTTTCCAGAGTGTGCGGTATTTCTCATTCATGAATTTTTCTGAAATAGTTTTGTCGAGCATTTCAAGTAAAGGGTTGAAGAATTGTTTGATGTTAATTATGTAGATTGGAGATTCAATCAAGCCGAGCAGTTTCCAGGTGATGGCTTCGAGGATTTCATCGAGTGTGCCTACGGCACCGGGAAGGGCAACGATGCAGTCGGATTCATTCAGCATTATGGATTTTCTTTCGGCGAGGGATTTCACTACCCGAAGTTCGGTGATTCCGTAATTTCCAAGCGACTGAAGGAAGGACGGAACGACACCTGTGATTTTTCCTCCTTCGGATAAGGCAGAATTTGCGACTGCACCCATCAAGCCGACTTTTCCTCCGCCGTAAATTATTTCATATCCCTCGCGAGCTAAGGACTGTCCAAGCTTCCCAGCTTCTTTGAAATACAATTCATCACAATCTGTACCGGATGCACAGAATACACATACTGTTTTTATTGACATATTTATATTATTATAGGTCTCATTTATGCATAAGTTATTATTTATCTATTCGATAATTTTTAATTTTCAATTTTATAATTTTCAATAAATTTAAAATTTTAAAATCTTAAATTAAGTATCATATATTAATTTTAATCTGTGATATTGATTATTCAATAATTAAAAAATATTTTTTAAAATTCAATGAAAATTGAAAATTAGAAATTGAAAATTTGATTCTTTCACTACTTCAAATATTTTGCTTTACATGTATTATAGATTTTCAATAACTTTTTTAAGTTTAGACTGAACCTCGATAGCTAATTCACCAAGAGTCGGATTCGTCACTGACATCATAGAAGCGATTGGGTCAATGGCTGCGATTTCAATCTGATTTTCGCCAAGTTCCTGAACAATGACGTTGCATGGAAGCATAGTGCCAATCTTGTCTTCGGCTGTTAGTGCTTTGTAAGCAAAATGAGGGTTGCAAGCACCGAGAATTCTGTAATTTCTGAAATCAATATCAAGCTTTTTCTTCATAGTTGCTTTGACATCTATTTCAGTAAGAATGCCAAATCCTTCATTTTGAAGTTCAGCAGTAACTTTGCTGATTGCATCGTCAAAGGATGTATTCAAAATTTTATTAAAATAGTAACTCATAAAAACTCCATTAATTAAATATTGCTAATTAGTATTACATAAAACGTTAAAAATAAAAATATATTATCTGACGTTTACTTAAATTAGAGAATTAAATTTAAATAACTTATAGGATTCTTATGTCTGATATAATGATTGATATAAAAATTGAACCACTCGAGGAAGGCGGATACCTGGCTTTATCGGATGATTTGCCGGGTTTTCTTGCAGAAGGACGCTCATATCAGGAAACTCTCGAAATAGCACAGGACGTTGCAAAAAAGCTGATTGAATCATATATCGAGCATGGTGATTCACTTCCAATCAAAATTCAGAATCAACTAAAAGCAAAACAGAAGTCTGTTAAATTCAAAATTCCTATTGCTGTGGCTTTATGAGTAAGCTTCCAGACCTATCCTACAGGGATGTTATAAAAGTTTTAAGAAAAGCTGGTTTTGAGTATGACAGAAATGCAAGAGGAAGTCATGAAATCTGGTACAATAATAAAACAAGAAAAAGGACAGTTATACCACATCATTCAGGAAGTATTTCAAAAGGCACACTTAGAGCAATTATCAATCAAGCTGGACTTACGTTAGAAGAATTTATCAAACTTTTATAAATTTTAAATTATTTAAACACCTTCCGATTCTTTTTTAGTATTACGAGCAACAATCATTTCTGCGATAGCACAGAGAATTGCAAGTATTACAAATAACTGCCAGAGTTCTGTTCCTGTTCTTGCTCTCTGAACACTTTGGACAATGTTTCGTGAATCATCAATAAATCTGATATGTGTGAGTTTTGAAACTTGAGTTTCAATTATTTTTTTAATTTCATTTTCACTTGCAGGTTGAAGATAAGATTCTGAGGGCAAGGGATTCACTGACAAAAGTGAAATAGCTTTTCCTTGATTAGAGAACACAACATAGTTACCTAAAATATTCAAATTAGCAAGAGAAAGTACAGTGCCGTTAGGTAAAACAGCAGCCTGCTGATAGAATTCGTTTCCATTAGGGTCAATGATTTTATAATTTCCTGATGATGAAAACATCTTGGGTAATGAGAGCATGACAGGATTACCAACTATTGAATTTATACCGATTCCATCTCTGCTCGATAAGTAGAATGTGCTTCTGTAAATCAAAGTTGGGAATAAACCAGTGAGTGGAAAATTACTCCAAGTCGTTGATGGCTTAACTGAGCAATACAAAACTTTACCTTCACCAACCTTGCTTTCGCTCAGGAAAGAACCACCGGGAATTTCTATTATTGATGCTCCGCCTGTACTTGAGAATGCTTTATATATCTTTGGTGATTCGGCAATGGCTTTACTGCTCGTTGTCCCTTTGAAAACACCTTCGAATAAAGGATGAACTTTATCAACAGAAGAAAATGATGATGGATTGCTTTCTGAAAAAGATAATTGCTTAATATTTCCGAATCCTAAAATTGATAATCCATAATTGAAAATATCCGGAGTTGTCAAATCATCGGCAAAGATTAAGCAAGAGCCTCCGTTTCTGACGTATTGTACAATTTTATTAAAATCCGTTTTCAGATAAGTGCCACCAGCAAGAATCAGCAATTCATAATTCGATAATTCAGTACCTGCTAATTCAGATGGATGAACATATTTGACAGAAGCAACCGGTTCTTGCCTGGAAGCGGCATTAAAGACTTTAGAAATGTAAGAAACATCACTTTGACTGCCGATTAGTGCCACATTGGGTTGAGCGGGAATATTGAATCCGAAATATCTTTTATTATCTGCATTCAGGGCATCTTCATCTAGTTCAAGGTATGCTCTGATTGCACCGCTTTGACGAGGTTCTGCGGCAATTGATAATGTACGTACCTGGTTTGCAGCTATGTCTAATGTACGTTGTGAGACACGCTCATTGTTGAAGAACATACTAACAATTGCACTGCTGATGTCTTTATTTGAATTGTTTCTGATTATTGCTTCAACTTCGACTGGTTTGCCTTTCTGGAAAATCCGGTTGACTACATTGATTGAATCGAAGGATAAATTCAGAATTTCCGATTTTGAATTTATACCGATTGGAACGAAATAAATAACAGTCGGTTTATCGAAAAGCCTTACTGAATCTTTGTTTTCGTTATTAAAAATATTTCGCTGGGCATCGGATATAATATACACTTCCCTGTTCAGGTTGAAAGATTGAGCGAGTAATTTTGAAGCCAATCTCAATCCTGTTGAGAGATTAGAAGAAACATAGCTGTATTTGATTTTTGATAAATCCTGCTTTAATAAATCTATGTTACGAGATAAAGAATTGTTTGTATTTTCTTTTCCTGTAAGTTGAATGATAGTGGCTTCGTCTCCTTCGTTCATACCTTCTATAATTGATTGAACTGCAAATCTTGCTTGTGTCAATCTGTTTCCTAATTCATCGGAAACATCCATGCTGAATGAGTTATCTATAAGAATTACTGCACTTGTTTTAGCCTTGCTTCCTAATACAGGTAATGAACTTTCGATTGTCGGACGTGCATAAGCAAGAACGAGTAAAATGATTAAAAGTGTTCTGAGAATCAATAAAATAATTTGCCTGAGCTTCAAGCGGCGAATTTTAGTTTTCTGCAATTCTTTGAGAAAACGCAGTGTCGAAAACTCAACTGTTTTCAATTTCCTGAGATTCAATAAATGCAGAATCACAGGAATAGATGCAGCTACAAGACCAAACAGAACAAGCGGATTTAAAAATTGCATAATGCGATATTTTTTTCTTTAATCATTTTCAATTGTTATGCTTTGACGATTTTAATTGCATTTGATTATTTGATAATTATTATATTTGAACCAGCAGTGTTGGTCATAAATTTTGACAGAACAATGTTCTGTCCCTACATTTTTAATTAAGGATGAATTAAATGGCTAAACAAAATAAACTTGAGGATTTCAGGGAAAGACGATTAAAAGGAAATGAGAAAATATTCGCGGAGGATTTTCTGCCATACAAAAGATATTTCTCATTGGACAACAAAGCTTATGAAGACGGTGCAATACCTGTAAAATACAAAGAGCTGATGGGACTTGTCGGGTCAATGGTTTTGAGATGCAATGACTGCATTACATATCATATTGACCATTCGATTGATGCCGGATGCACAAAAGAGGAGCTGAATGAAGCAATGAATATAGCACTTGTGATTGGAGGTACTGTTGTAATACCACACCTTAGGCATGCGATGGACGTGATTGAAGAGAAGATGGAGGAGATGAAATAGAATAATCACCTAATTATAACAACAGGTATAGCTTTTGTTCCATGACCAAGACTAACAGAAATAAAGTAAACACCACTTGGATAATTCGAAGAATCCCATGTTAATTCACCTGAGTAAGCATTAATTCTTGTAAAAGAAAATTGTTTTTTTTCTGAGACTTTATAACCTAATATATTATATACACTAATTGATGCATCTTCAAAATCATAATTATTATCCCAGTAAATTCTTGTCTTGACAAAATCCTTTGCTGGATTTGGATGTGGAGGAGATAAATACATTTTATTTAATACTTCAGTTTGTACATCCACACCTGTAATCGTTTTGGATTTAGCAAACCAAACGACATTGGTCTGGAATAATGAATCATAGCCAAATAAATAAATTAAACTATCGTTTTTGGAAGAAATAAAACAACGATATCTTTTCTGTGGTGGCAGAGCTCTCCATACAGTTGGTTGGTTATCAATATCATCATTTACCAAAATTTCAGCATACCATTTGTCTTTAGTAAGAATATATCCGTTAATATATATTCTATCATTAATATTGATAATTCCCAAAGTACCTATATAAAGACTATCATCTGTAAATATTTTATTTAACTGTTTAGTTTTAATATTCAATAAGAATATATCTGTGATATGAGATGAATAATCAATGGGATAATATCTAAAGGGTATAAAAATTTTCTCTTTAACTTTTGTAATTGAATAGGGCCAAAAATCTGATTTTGGCAAATCAAAATCCATTTCTTTGTTCCATGAATCCCCATTATCAACTGAACTTATCAAGCTATAATATAAACTGTCAAAAATCCATTGATTATTTACATTCCTGGGATATCTATAATTAATTAATATTGCATATAAAACATTATTCTCAAATTTATCCATAAACAAAATCTGTGCAGAGTCAATAAATGTTCTTTTTATAAGTCCAAGTGTGTCGTTTAATCTAAATATATGTGTATATTTATCTACCATATATTTAATTTCAAATCTACTAGGGATTACAAAAATTATATTATTATTATGATATAATGAAATATATGACTTATCAGGTGGATTAATAATCAATTCATCTACATTTTTTAAATTAACTGATTCACAGCCATCCTTTGTATAGGCAAAATTTAATTTACCCTTAATCTTTTCTTGCCTGTATACAAAACCATTATTTTTATCAGAAAAAAATGTTTTACCATAATTTGAAGGGTCGCTGAATTGTAAATTAATAAAGTAAGGGTCATAGTTTTTTTGAGGTAACCATGTAATCCCACCATCCGTTGTTTTTACAAATTTTGCGTATTTACTTGCACGGTTTGAATGAAGACTATCAAACATAAATATATCGCCATAATCAGTAGAAACATTAAAATGAGATTTTAAAACCCAATTTGTTCCCCTATTATAAGACATATAAATTAGCTTATCTTTACCAACAGCAATAATTGTATCATTATTGATAAATTTTATATCTTTAAAATTTAATCCGCTAATATATCTGTCATTACCGGTTTTTTTTATTTGTATGGCTTTTTTAGTTTCCTTGTTAATTTTTATAAAATACAATGAATCGAGATTAGAAGATATATTTATAATATTATATATTTCAAAAACCTCACCTTTATTTGCAGCATATATCCCTGATTTTATGGGGGTAAATATTTTTCTGATATTATTACCATCATATTCATATAAATCATAATTCAAATTAAAATAAGTTATATCCCCATCGGAAAATAAATTTTTAATGACAGGACAATCTGAACAAATTCCAAAATCCTTTAAATCAATAAAATTTGTGTTATCGTCTAATAAATTTATTATACCAAGCTTACCTTTGCCAGCAGAGAAAATTAAATTATTATTTGAAATGGTAAAGTCATAATATGTAGTATCGGAGATTAAAGTGTAATTTTTCAGTAATTCCATTTGTTGATTTAAGATAAGTATTCTGAAATTACTAAGGCAAAATAATTTATCATTATGAGCAATAATTTTATAAAAATCTGTTGTGTCTCCAAAATCGAATTCCTGCCAGGTTTCTCCTTCATCGGTTGATTTTATTATATATCTTTTATTGCTTATACCAAAAAAAATTTTCCCGATATTAGAAATACTAACAATATTAAATGAATCATTTAAATTTGTTTGTATCCAATTATTTCCACCATTCATTGAGCGAATAATAATTCCCCCGTCACCATATACCAATATTGTATTTCCATTATAAGCAGAGCCATTGTAATTTGCAGTTACTCTGTAATAATCGAGATTATTAAATATACTATCTTGTGAAAATATACAAATTGAATTTATAACAATGAACCAAAACAACTTTATAAATCTTTTCATAATTTATTACTATTTATTTAGTTTAACAATTTTAAAATATATTATATCTGGAGCAAGTTAATAAACCTGCTCCAAATAAAAATAATTTCCTTTTATTGGCATTGGTTTTCGAAACATCTTGTAATCCAATACTCATTCCAGGTTTTACCTTGAGGAGGTAATTCTGGTACTGATGATGGACAATCAGGTGTTCCCACGATTTCACTATGATCAAATTCAGTTATCCAATCGGGCCAAGGCCAATTATAACAAGTTCGATAATAATAAATACATTCATTTTCATATCCACATGGATATAAATGTAAAAAATAATCAATTTCACCTGGGGCGGGAGGCAGTTTATTTTCAAAATAATGACATTGTGCTATATGTACTTCTGTTGTAATAAATCCAGCTTCTGGTTCATCACAAGGGGGGTACGCTTCAATGCAAACATGATGATTTGCTATTTGTAAATAAACCCAATCCATAAAAGCTTGCCAATCAGTTACATACATTAAACATAGACTTTCCCCCTCAAAATAATCCAACCATTTAACTTCTAATTTCCAACCAGGTACCCAATGACAACAATAATGTATTGTTACATTACATGTAAGTGGTGGGTGTTCTGGTATTGGATAAGGAACAGTAAAAGTAACTGGCACTAGGGGCCAATCGCATTCAGAATATGAAGTATTTGGAATACTTATTAATAATAAAATTACTATAAATAAAAAATACTTTTTCATAATAAATTCCAAAATAGTGGACAAAAATGATTTAATAATTCCTTAATTTTACCCTCACATCCGCTTAGATAATAACTGAAACTCCTATGCGGGTGAGAACGGTTACGTTCAGAGCCGTAGGGCTCGCCCTTCGGCTCTTTGTTTTTAATTAAACAAAGTGAAATTTTTTTTGATTAGTTATTGATGTTTTTTTTCTTCATAAGCTACTACACCCTGATTAATTCAATGTTCTGTTAATTATGGAATCTATTCAAACAAAGAATAATCAAAGAAATTTGCTAAGTTTTTTTTTATAGACTTACGAATCCAAGATTAATTTAATACTATTTTGTAATAAAACAAATATTTTTTCAAATTTTCTTACACACTTTCAATCCACCTCTTTATTGAGGGTATAAAAAATCCCCCTTAATCCCCCTTTTAAAAAGGGGGAAAAATTTAATCTATTTTATACATCTCTTCGATTAGGTAATGGAATTTTCTTTCGACTACGTGGCGTTTTATACTTAGCTTGGGAGTTAGTTCGCCGTTTTCAACTGTGAAAGGCTGAGACAAAAGCTTGAATTTTCTTACACGTTCGTACTTGGCGAAATCGTTTTGAAGCCTGTCAACGTCGTTTTTGATTGTCTGAATAATTTTTTCGTTTCCGATAAGCTCTGATGGCGAATCATACTTGATTCCGAATGTGTCGGCAAGCTTTTTCAACTGGTCGAAATCGGGAGTGAGCAAAGCTGTGATGTAATCACGCTTGTCGCCAATCAGGACGCAATGCTCAATATATGGACTCTGCGAAAGTATGTTTTCGATTGGCTGTGGAGCGATGTTTTTACCGCCGCTGCTAACAATAATAGATTTTTTCCTGTCTGTTATTTTGAGATTGCCCTTTTCAGTGAGCCTGCCAATATCACCTGTGTAGAGCCAGCCGTCCTCGTCAATGGCTTCGTTGGTTGCGACAGGGTCATTCCAGTATCCTTTCATCATGTTATCTCCTTTTGCAAGAATTTCACCATCCTCAGCAATTTTAATTTCGACATTTATTAAAGGAATACCAACAGTACCAACTTCAATTTTACCAAGTCTGGTTGTGGTTATAACAGGTGATGACTCAGTTAATCCGTATCCCTCAATGATAACAATACCTGTTGCAAGGAAAAACTCACAGACATCATCAGGCAAAGCGGCACCTCCTGAAGCAAACATTCTTAACCTTCCACCCGTTCTTGCCCTGATTTTTGAAAATACAAGTTTATCGGCTATAAGATACATTGATTTTAAACCGAGAGGATTCTTCCCTTGCTGTTGAGCATGAAGATAATCAATACCTACTTTTACAGCCCAATGGAATATTTTTTGTTTAAGACCTGATTCTTTTTCAATGTTTTGGTATATTCTTTTTCGGATGAGTTCAAGAAGCCTTGGAACAGTTGTCATTAGAGTAGGCCTGACTTCTGTGATATTTGTCCCAACCGATTCGATTGCTTCTGCAAATGCTATTGTAGCACCTACACAGATTGGAGTATAATATCCGGCAGTTCTTTCGTAAGAATGGCACATAGGCAGAAAAGAAAGGAACACATCGGTTTCATCGAAGGGAATAGCATCTTTTACTCCAATGAGATTAGCCACAATATTTTTGTTTGTAAGCATAACCCCTTTGGGATTACCGGTAGTACCACTTGTGTAAATCAAAGTTAATAAGTCATCGGGTTCAGCCTTCAATGCCATTTCCTCAAATAGATTACTTCTTTCTTCCCTTGTTCTTAATTCAGTTCCTCTAAGAATAACACTATTCATTGACTTAACAAAAATTTGGTTACTAGTTACGTCATCATTCATGACAATAACATGCCTGAGAGAAGGAATGGTTTCTTTCACTTCAAGAATTTTTTTCAATTGGAAGCTATTGGAAACAACGACAGCAACAGCTTCGCAATCATTGTAAATGAATTCCTCCTGCTTTGCAGTAAGGGTCGGGAAAATAGGAACGTCAACAGCACCAATTCCCGTTATGGCAAAATCAGCAATAGCCCATTCGAGCCTGTTCTCGGATACAATCCCTACCCTGTCGCCTGAGTGAACACCGAGCTCGAGCAAACCAACCGCAAAACATTCAACCTTTTCTCTAACTTCTTCGTAGGAGACATCAATGTAAACGCCATCCTTTTTATACATAAATGCAGTTTTGTTATGTCCAAACCTTTTACAGATTTTAATAAACATCTCGGGAATAGTAGAGAATTGCATTTTGCCTCCATATTCAATTACGAATTACGAATTATGAATTACGAATTAATGGTTTAAATATATAAGATTTAACTATAATTAATTTCAATATAACACAAAAAATGAAATTTTGATAATTATTTTTTAATGTTTAGTTAAATTGTCTATTGAGTTTTAATATTTTCAATTAAAATTATTTTGATTTACTTCTAAGAGGTATAAAATGAAAAATGTAATAATTAAAAATCTGAATATAATTTTCTTGCTAATAATTTTATCACTGCCTATTATGATAAAAGCAGCAGACGGTGATACATTGAAGATGAGAACTATTGAATTTGCTCAAACCAAGTATGGAAAATATATTTTCCCACCGAAATCGGAGAGATTTGAAAAAATCCTGATGAATTATAAACTCAGGTGCCCATGCGGAGGGTGGGACTATATCGCTAATGTTTTTGTCGAGCATTATTATGCTCCTTCATTTAGATTTAACTACAGAACGCAGGATACGGCAAGGTTTATGCTCGATACATCATGGATATTTACAGCAAGATTGGATAGTGGGAATCTTGTAATTGATACGATTGCAAATCCACCGGTATGGATTAAATTTTATAATGATTCGGACAATCCAACATTAGCAACAGATTCAATGATAGCATGGCAGGAGTATTATACATTCACATTTGACGCACAAGGTAACAAGACTGATTCATCACTTGTCCCTGCTGATTCAATATTATATCTGTCTAAAAAGAGAGTATATTTTTCTGATTCAGTTACAATTACGGACAGATATGAAATAATGAGATATATTACTCCTTATGGCAACGGATTAAGTCTGGGTACGGGTTTTAACTGGGTAATTGATATATCTGATTTCGAACCACTGTTGCATGATACAGTTTTCATTAATGCACCAAATGGCCAGGAAGCTCTCGAACTGACTTTTGATTTTATAAAAGGAGTACCATCCAGAGATGTTGTTAGGCTCGAAAAGATTTATGATGTTTTTGCAAACTATAACAAGAATTTTGAATTGAGAGTACCTCCAAAACAAGTGCAGTTAACAAATGATGATAAAATGGCAAGACTGAAATTCATTCAGACAGGTCATGCTATGAATGAATATGACGGCTGTGCTGAGTTTTGCAGGAAACAGGCTTTTGTCAGAATAAATGATGTCCAGAGATATGATAATTTTATATGGAGGGATGATTGCGGAAGAAATCCAGTTATTCAACCATATGGGACATGGAATTTAAAGCGTTCAAACTGGTGCCCGGGTGCTGAAGTGCGATACTATAATTATGAACTCACATCTTATATTACACCCGGAGAGACAGCAACAATTGATTATGACATGGAATATTATGATGCTCCGATAGTTGGAAACGGATATGTAAATCCCGAATGGAGAATTACAGGTTATGTAATCACTTATTCGAATCCGAATTTCAGTAATGATGCGGCTCTGGTAGATATCATTTCTCCAAACAATAATCCTTTTTATAACAGGTTCAATCCTATCGTTAATAGTGCTGTTATTATTATTAGAAACACTGGTGGAAATCCATTAACAAGTCTTGATATTAATTATGGAATTATAAATGGGAATAATGCATCATTTCATTGGACAGGGAATCTATTAATATCAGACACAGCTATTGTAACACTTCCAAATTTTGATTGGGGAGATTTAAGTAATCCAAACAGAAAGTTCTATGCAGAGGTTTCAAATCCAAATGGTGTTATTGATGAATATTCACTTAACAACCGAACTGAGACCACTTTCAATGATGTACCGACATATTATAATGATTTGATTATCGAGTACAAGACAAATAAATATGCGAAAGACCAATATAATTACACATTGAGAAAATTAGATGGAAGTTTTACACATTTCCGGGATAATATGGAAGATTATACTCTTTACAGAGATACTTTTAATCTTGAGGATGGTGAATATGAATTTATTTTCAGGAATGTTGAGGGATATGGAATTAATCACTGGTTTGTAAGAGATAACTGGGGTTGGGGTGCAGGTTATGTCAACTTCATCAACAGAGGAAAAACTATTCCGTTCAGCGGTGAATTCGGAACTGAGATTTTTCATCAGTTCAGAGTTGCGCCTAAGCCCGGGATATTAGTAAGTACAGACTCTTTGAAATTCGGGAATGTAAAAGTAAATGAAAGCAAACTTCTTTCATTTGATATATACCCTGTTAATGGCAAGGGAATTGAGATTTCAAGAATTCAAATTATTTTCGGAAATAACAAGGGATATTATCTTGCATCAACCGACCCGCCACTGGGTGATACTCCCGTTCAGATTGATTCAGGCTCAAAGATGACAGTTACCGTCGAGTTTAAACCTCCTAAGGTTGGGGCTTTGATTACATCGCTGAACATTATGAATAATGACGAAATAAATTTACAATACACTGTGAAACTAACCGGTTTCGGTACTGACCCAAATTCAGTTGAGGATAATGAAGACAATAATTTAATTCTCGATATTTCACAAAATCCGATTTCGACAAATGCAGAAATTAAATTTGGGAATGACGATTACACAAGCTCAAAAGTCAGGCTGGTTCTATATAATTCAATCGGGCAAATAATAAAAGTATTATATGATGGAATGCTTGATAATGTTCATAATTTAAATTTGTCGGCTGATGGAATTGAATCAGGTATTTATTATTTGACATTAATGATGGATGGAAAAGCGATAACAAAACCAGTGGTGGTTGTGAAGTAATTTATTACACACCCCCAAACCCCCTCTAAATAGAGGGGGAAATAGAATCTTATCCCCTGGGATGGAAGGTTTTGTGGACTTCTTTGATGTAATCTCTGTCTAAGTGAGTATATATCTGTGTCGTGGAAATATCTGAATGACCAAGCATTTCCTGAACGGCACGGAGGTCGGCACCACCTTCCAGAAGATGAGTGGCAAAAGAATGTCTGAGCATGTGTGGATGAACGTGGACATTAATCTTTGCATGCCTTGCCGAATAATCAAGAATCTTCCAAATTGACATGCGGGATAGTTTTGTGCCTCTCTGATTTAAAAATAGTATATCATCTGTGTCTGATTTTTTAATGAACAGATGTCTTGCTTTTTTAATATACTCAGTAATCCATTTCAGTGCTGAACTCCCGATTGGCACAATCCTTTCCTTTGCCCCTTTGCCAAAGACACGAATGATTTCAGCATCAAATATCACATCTCTTTGTTTCAAACTGCATAGTTCTGATACACGCAAACCGCAGGCGTACATAGTTTCGAGAATAGCTCTGTCCCTGATACCGGCAGGTTTATTAGTATCGGGCTGTTCAAGAATGTTATTGATATCTTCGATAGTTAATGTATCTGGTAATTTTCTTGAAGCTTTCGGGAGGTCAATAACATCAGTAATGTTTTTGTCGGCAATACCAGATGAGAAAAGAAATTTGTATAAACTTCTTATTGAACTAAGGTAGCGGGAACGGCTTGGAACACTCAAACCAAGTTCATCCAATACCTGCATAAATTCATTGATATTCCCGGTTTCAGCTTTTGAAAAAGAATTAATTTTTTTTGAATTGAGAAATTCAGCGTATTGTTTGAGGTCGTGGCCGTAAGACATCCTTGTATTGTCCGACAACCCTTTTTCAAGCGAAATGAATTGAATAAACTGATTAATTTCCCTTTGAATTTCCTTAGTCAGTTCCATTCTATCAACATTTTCAATTTTCATACTTCATTACCAAGCTCAACATCAGTTTCAGGTTTTTCTTCGGGTATTTCTTTATACTCGACACGCGGATGAGATATGCTCTGAATAAATTTTATACAGGTCTCTTTGATGATATTAATATCGGTCATGGTCAAATTAGATTCATCGAGCTGTCCGTCGAGCAATTTATCTTTTATACTTTTATCAACAGCTTTTTCGAGGTCTTCTTTTTCTTTGAAAGGAACCCTCGACAAAGCCTCAATTGAATCGCAAATCATTACAACCGCTGTTTCCTTTGAATTTGGTTTAGGTCCCGGATAACGAAAATCTTCATCATTAACATGTTCTCCATTAGCAATTTCAAGTGCTTTTGCATAAAAATGCTTGACAATTGAAGTTCCATGGTGCATTGGAATAAAATCAATTATTCTCTGCGGAAGATTATTGTCATGAGCCAGCTTGATACCGTCAACGACATGGTTTTTGATAGCATCGGCACTTTTCCTTGGAGAAAGCATATCGTGTTTGTTATCTATATCAATCTGATTTTCAGAAAAATATTCGGGTTTCGAAATTTTTCCAATATCGTGAAAATAAGCACCAACCTTTGTAAGTAAAGGATTGGCATTGATTGCAACAGCGCATCTTTCTGCTAACTGAGCCATTGATAGTGTGTGCTGATAAGTACCTGAAGCAAGTTCGCCCAATTTCGCCAGGATTGGATGATTCAAATTCACGTATTCCTGCAACCTTAAATCAGTTGTCAAATTTGTGGTTCGTTCGATAACGAATAGTAAACCATAAGTTATTAATGGAGAGAATGCAGAGTTTATCAAAGCCATTAGTAATTTATTTAATGAAGTTGTCATGTCTGCAGAGCGTTCTAAACCAATAACAACTATCGAAACAGACAAACCAATCAGTATGTAGAAAATGGACAGAAACATTTGCGTCCTGCTTTGAATATCACGAACGGTGTAAGCCGCAAGCGTGCCTGCAAACATCATCGAAAGTCCGACATCATAATCATTTCCCCTGATACCGGACACCATTAAAGCCATTGTAACGGTAACATAGAAGGCGGTACGGGAATCGAAGACAATTGCAGACAGCATTGAAAATGCCGGTAATAATATCAGAAATTCAAGCGGCAAAGGTGTCGAAAGCTCAATCGACAGCCATGACATAAAAGCGATTAAAATTAATAGAACGCTCAGAATTGAAATTTGGAGATTGTCATAAAAAATCTTTTTTCGGATGAAAAAGAGATAAATCAAAAGTATGGTATATATTAATGTTGCGTGCCCAAAGCTACCGAGAAAATACCAGATTGAATAAATGCTTTCGCTTCTGAGCAATTTTGAATTTTCATAAGAACGTATTTTTTTTAATATATCATTTGTTACAACATGGCCTTTTGATACGATAGACTCCCCTTTCCTGACAATCCCTTCGGTTTTGGCAACTGATTGTTCAGCCAAAGTAAAAGACTGGTCAGTCAGGGTTTTTGAATATATCAAATTCGGGATTCCGCATCTCGAAATAATTTTAATTGATAATTCAAGTGATGCTGTTGATATTTTATTGTTTAAATATTTTGATGCCTTCTCATTTATCGTCGTTGAATCGGTTACTAAATCCCTGGGAAGAATTTTAATGCTGTTTGGAGGGATTTGAAGAGAAACCTCGTTATTTTTTAGCTGGGAAATACTAATGTTTGATAAGCCATACCGATAAATTTCATTCAAATAGATTTTAATAAATTTACTCATTGATGTAAAATCCTTTAGCTTTTGTGCGGGATTTAAACCATCAAATTGTTTCAAATCATCGAGAGTAAAATATGCGCCGATATTATTTGGATTGCCATTAATATAATTCTGAAAGTTAATCAAAATAAGATTCAAATTTTTCGTTGATTGATTTTGGGCAGATGATTCAAAGACAAAGACAGGCAGAGCATTATCTTTTGCCTTACTAACTTCCTTATTATATTCACTCAAATCTTTATAAATTGGAAAAGTAAAATCAGCTATCAGAGGCTGGCTTGTCCATATATTACCGGGCTTAGCACTAAATTTCAAAGAAATGCTCTTCTGAGTATTGAAATGAAAAGCAAAGAAAAAAGTGCAGAATATAGCCGTAATAATAAAGATAATTACCTTTGTCTTATTAGAATATCTGGGGCTTTTTTTAGAATGAGAAATCGTATCAGATTCCTTATACCTGATTTTTTTTAATAGAGTCTTTTTTGTATCCGTCATAATATTTAATCACTTTTATTAAAGAGAACAGTCAAAACTTAACAGGCTTAACATTTAAATATCAAAAATAATAAAAAGTAAGTTACGTTTCAGAAAAAATAAATGATAACTTGTAAATATATAATATTAATCTGATTTTAAAATTTAATATGAACTGTATATACCTTCCCGGGTTAATAAGAGAAAAGAGAGATTTTCAAATACCTCAGGATGAAATCAAGCATATCAAAGCATTGAGAATAGGCAATGAAGAAAAAGTAATTGTTACAAACGGAAAGGGGCTTTCTGCCAAAGGCAATGTTAATATTATTAAAAAAAGTGAATCTGTATTTTATCCTGATGGATTTTATGATAACCAAGGAGAAAATTCATTCAGGTTAGCTTTGGCTATGGGAATTTTGGATAATAAGGAAAGATTTGAATTTGCTTTTGAAAAAGCAGTCGAGCTTGGGATAAATGAATATTTTCCTTTAATTACTAACCATACTCAGAGAAAAAAAGTAAATAAAGAAAGGTTAATTGCCAAATCAATCTCTGCTATGAAGCAATGCTGCCGTTCTGTTCTTCCAATTATTTATTCGCCTGTAACAATTGAGCAATTGTTTCAGGATAATGATAAATATGAAAGAATAATTCTTGCCGATTTCAATGGCATGAGAGCTGATGAGCTGAAAAATAATGTTTCAACTCTTGTCATAGTAGGCCCTGAAGGAGGATTCAGCAGGGAAGAAATCGAATTAATGAAAAGAGACAACAGATTAATATCAATAAATCTTGGCAATAGAAGGCTAAGAGCCGAAACAGCAGCTATAGTTGCATTAGGATTATTAATTTGAATATCCAAGCCGTTAGTCGTCAGTCGTTAGTCGTTAGAATCTTTCGACCAGCGACTATTAACTTTCGACTGTTGACTTTTGACTAACTACTCTTAGCTCTGATTTTACGGATTTTGTCCCGTACTTCCTGTAAATAAATCGAGCGGGGATATTTCACAATTAATTGAGTATAATATTTTACGGCATCATCTGTATTTTTCTCGTCGAGGAAGGAATCACCAATTAAAAGATGGGCTATGTCGCCATAAATTGTGTCGGGTATTTTTTCAAGTAAATTCAATAATAATTTTCTTACTTGAATATAATCAGCCTTCTGGTAATAAATTTTTGCCTGCCTTATAACTGATTGTTCTGCTAAATCGGAACCGACGGTTGTTTCAAATACACGTTGATATAAATTCAATGCCTCGGCTGAATCTTTTTGCCATTCCTTAAATTCTGCTTCTGCAAACAATTTTAATCCCTGTGTGAATTGCTTATTTTGGTCAATAAGGATAATTTTATTTAAAGCATCATTTGCAATATCGGAACCTGTATTTGATGAAACATTTGTAAACAATGTGAAAGCAGAATCAATGTTACCGGTATAATACTGGATTTGTGCTAATAGATATGATGCTCTATCAACTTCCTGGGGTGCATATCTTTGATATTTATTGATAACCAGTGAAAATGCTTTGCCTGCATCCTCCATTTTATTTTCCATCATTAAAACAGAACCCAATAAGTTTAATGATGAAGCAGTTATAGGCTGATGAGGGAACTGTTTGATTATAGCCTGTAATTCTTCCTTTGCTGTTTCCCTGTCGTTCAGATAATCGAGAGAAAGTTGTGCTATTCTCATCCTGGCATCAGCGGCTGTCAAGTCATAAGAATATTCTTTGACAATTTGCTTATACCTCGATATGATATTTTCAACCATTTCTCTTGAAAGATTAGGATTTTCCTGAGTTTTATATTCAAGTGTCCTTGCAAATCCATAAAGGCAAGTCAGAAAATGAGGATTATTCTTACCTTTTGCAATTACCATGTCATATGCTTTCAGGGCAATGTCATACTGGCCGTCCTGCTTAGAATCATTTGCAAATCGTGCAATTTCAGTTCCTATTCCACCAGTTTTATCATCAAGTTTTTTGAAAATTACGAGAGCCTTCTCAGGGTCAATTGACTTGAGAAACCAGCCATACAGCCTAAGATAGAATTGGCCATTATCAAAGAGGGATGCTTTCTTATCGAGTTCCTTGTTTATATATATTTTTGCATTTTTCCCTGTCATCAAGGCTGAGAGCCTACCCTGAGCAATCGGTAAATTTTTGTCAGATTCAAATACTTCAAGAATTTCATCGACACCCTTGACATAATCACCCGTTGCTATATACAATGGAATCAACTTTTCAGAGAATGAGAAGCTATTGCTAAACTCACCTTGTCCATTTTCCAATGTTTTTATTGCTTTATCAAATAGCATTAGTATTGATTGCGATTCGGCAACATTAATATAAATCTCAGGATTTTTTGGCGGCATTTCCAAGGCTTCCTGCCAAGCTTTATTAGCATCATTTGTTTTGCCGGTGCGCCAGTTCAACTCCCCGTATAACACTATTAAATCAGGTGTTTTCTCGATTTTCAAATGTTCCTGAATAATTGATAGGAGATTTGAATATTGATGCAAAGCTTTATAAGAACGGACAACTGCGTTCAAATATCTTTTATTCTTGGGTGTTATTTTATAGATTTCATAGTAAAGTCTCGAAGCGTTTTCGAAATCCCCGGTTATTTCGTAAGCCTCAGCAAGCTGATACTTCTGCTCATAAGAATTCTGAGCTAAGACTGAAGAAAGCCAAGCTATAAGAACAACTATATATGTAATATACTTCATTTTTTCCCTAAATATTTGTAGATATATGACGGAAGGAATAGTTTGATGTTGTTAATTGAAAATTGTTATAAGGCAGAAAATATTCTGCCCCTACTGTTTTTTCAAAGCAATTTTTCACTTAAATTAATTCTTGATTTAATCACAAAAATCAGAAATAAAATATGAAAGTCATCAGAACAATCGCACTAATTTTTGCTGCATTGGTTATATCAGTATTTCTATATTCCTTTTTTCTTCCGTCAGAATACAATGTCGAACGAAAAATCAGGATAACAGCCGACAAACAGATTGTTTTCCGATATATTAATAATCTGAGATTATGGCAGGAATGGTCAACATGGACAAGTAAGCAGGATTCGACAATTAAATTTTCATACAAAGGACCTGAAACGGGCACAGGTTCAATACAATACTGGTCTTCAAAAAGAATGGGTAAGGGAAATATAAAAATTACCAAAAGTATAGAGTTCGGTTTTATTGAATATCAATTGAATTTTGAAGATAATATTTCGAAGGGACAATTTCTCTTAAAACAAAATAATTTCGGAACTGAAATTAAATGGGAAGTCAAAGGTAACGCCGGTTGGAATCCAATTGCAAAAATATTCAGTTATTTTTATATGGACAGCTTTATGGGTCCTGATTTGGAGCGTGCCCTGAAAAATTTGAAAATAATGGTCGAAAGTCGAAAGTCTTTAGTCGAAAGTCTTTAGTCGAAAGTCGAAAGTCGAAAGTCTTTAGTCGAAAGTCTTTAGTCGAAAGTCGAAAGTCAAAATCGAAAGTCGAAAGTCGAAATCGAAAGTCGAAAGTCGAAAGTCAAAATCGAAAGTCGAAAGTCAAAATCGAAAGTCGAAATCGAAAGTCGAAAGTCGGTAGTCGAAAGTCGAAAGTCAAAATCGAAAGTCGAAAGTCGAAAGTCAAAATCGAAAGTCGAAAGTCGAAAGTCAAAATCGAAAGTCGAAAGTCGAAAGTCAAAATCGAAAGTCAAAATCGAAAGTCGAAAGTCGAAAGTCGAAAGTCAAAATCGAAAGTCGAAAGTCGTCAGTTGAAAGAAATTAATTAAAATAAATCGTGATATTATTATGAAAAAATTATTCCCTATTTTCTTATTGTTCGTTATATCATCAACGGCAGAATCATTACCAGTTGACTCATTGATTGAGCAAACTCTTAATTTGTTTGATTTGGATATGTACAATGGACGGATTGAAACACCAAAGCTGAGATTAGGACATTATAGCAACGAAATCGCAATTGATTCGAATTCAGAAATTGCAGACAATTTCAAGATAAAATATGCTTACAGAATTTGGCATATTATACCGCACACCTCTGCAGACGAAGCAGGGCTATTCATTGACGATACTTTAATATATCTTGAAGGAAAGCCTATTTATGATTCGTCATCAAGGGGCGACGACTTTTTAGAGTATTACACACTAACGAAAAAAGAGGGTGATGTTATAAATATTTCAGTTCTTCGAAATAATTCAGCAATTGAAATTCCTGTTAAGCTTATAGCCATAAAAACATCACCTCTTCCTTATACAAATCCCGGTATTGGCGAAGTTATAAAAGATTCATGGCTGCAAAAACAAATCAATGATTTCAAATTAAATGAATGGGTAGATGCAATTAAAAAACAAATGGCTGAAGCTTCGATATCAGATTATAACAAAGTTCCTTTTTCAGATAATTTAAATCCGTGGAGGCTAAATGCAATTACTTATCTCCACCGCTATCCAACGAGGATTGGTGCATATTCACGATTCATTGTCAATGACCTTTGGGATGCATATAATAATTCCGAAACAAATGAAGGTTTTCCATCGGTTGTCAGCAGAATTGCAAAACATCTCGACGTAATTGTTAATCCGGGATTAGCTGAAAAGAAGCCTTCAAACATTAACGAACTCAATAATTATTTAGCAGTTGTACAGGCAGACCTTGACAAGGCTTATAATCCTATAAAAGGGGAGATTGAGCAAATCACAAATGAACTGCTCAAACTCTTGCAGAGTGATAGCAACTATGAAACAGAGAACGAAAATGCTAAGAATGAACCTGATAGAAAAAAGAACAGGAATGATTATGAGCAAAAATTAGCGGGAGTATTTAAGAAAGCTAATCAGGTAGATTTGAAATCAATGATTTCAGGATTAATAAAATTATCTGCATTGATTGATAAAAGCTGGCTTCTTGAGCTTACTGAAAATCTTCCTTTGAAAGAGTATTCCAAAAATTATTATGTTATTCCCGGTGTAAAAGGTGAAATACTTTATTTCTGGGTAGATGGAAATAAGAAATATATTATTGGAGGTAAAGGAGCGAACATCTATACAGAAAATTTCAATTTAATCATTGATGCCGGTGGAAATGATATTTATGAAACTGAGCCTGTTCCACATGGTTCATTCAGATATATTGCTGATATGGAAGGAAATGACACATATTCATCCAATACCGGGCAAGGCAGTGGTATTGGTTGTATTGATATTCTTTTTGATGTTGAAGGTGATGATACATACAGGTGTAATTATTTTTCACAAGGCTCAGGATTGCTTGGAGCAGGAATTCTCGCCGATTTCAACGGTAACGATTTATATACATCTCATTGGTGTTCGCAGGGTGCTGCCTGTCTCGGAATCGGGCTTCTGTTCGATGCTTTCGGAAATGATAATTACATAGCAGATGTGTACTCGCAGGGATTTGGTTATATAAAAGGAATCGGAGTAATAATGGAATACAATGGAAACGATTCCTACAAAGCAGGTTGGAAAATTCCGGATTCACGTGACCCGAAAAGAGCCCACCTGTCAATGTCTCAGGGTTTCGGTTTTGGAATGCGACCCTGGTCTCTTGGTTTAGGTACTGACGGGGGTATAGGGATTCTGACAGATTACAATGGACATGATGTCTATAATTCCGACTTTTTCTCGCAGGGTGGAAGTTATTGGTATGCTCTCGGGATTCTACATGACAGAAAAGGGTGTGACAGATACACTGCGGGACAATACTCCCAGGGGAGCGGCATTCATTTATCTTTTGGAGCATTGCTGGATGACGAAGGAAATGATATGTACGATGCTTATGCCGGACTTGAACAAGGAAATGCACATGACTGGTCTGCCGGTTGTCTCGAAGACCTTGAAGGTGATGACACATACAGAGGTTTTACCAGCAGCCAGGGTTCGGCTTTGACTGTTGCTTTTGCTTACCTTTTTGATAAACAGGGAAATGATATGTATATCATGAATAAAAATGATACAACATTCAGCCAAGGCGGAGGAAGGCAACAGCCAACGAGAAAAGCAGGTTCGCTCGGCATTTTGCTCGACATTGGAAATGGCTCTGATACTTATACAGACCCGCGAATTATAGAAGGAATTCCTTTATTGAAAGGACAAAAGGGAATTGTATTTGATGACGGAAAATTGAAATAAGTTGATAGTCGAAAGTTGTTAGTCGAAAGTCGAAAGTCATAAGTCAAAAGTCGGAAGTCGAAAGTTGTTAGTCGAAAGTCATAAGTCGGAAGTCGGAAGTCGGTAGTCGGTAGTTGAAAGTTGGAAGTTGGAAGTTGAATGTCGGTAGTCGAAAGTCAAAAGTCGGTAGTCGAAAGTTGTTAGTCGAAAGTCATAAGTCGGAAGTCGAAAGTCAAAAGTCGGTAGTCGAAAGTTGTTAGTCGAAAGTCATAAGTCGGAAGTCGGAAGTCGGAAGTAGAAAGTCGGTAGTCGAAAGTCATAAGTCAAAAGTTGGAAGTTGAATGTCGGTAGTCGAAAGTCATAAGTCAAAAGTCGGTAGTTGAAAGTAGAAAGTCGGTAGTCGAAAGTTAGAGGGTTTTTAAAGAATATGAATGGAAAAAACCAAGGATCTATGAATGATGAGGAAATAGTTTACCATGGAAAATAAGGATTTGTTATTATATGATAATTAAAAGGTTTGAAGATATAATTGCATGGCAGAAGGCTCAGGATTTAGCTATTATCCTATATAAAGCTTTTGCTAATATAAGAGATTATAGTTTTAAAGTCCAAATATTAAGAGCAGTTGTTTCAATATCTAACAATATAGCAGAAGGTTTTGAGAGAAATACTGATACTGATTTTTCGAGGTTTTTATTTATTGCAAAAGGTTCATGTAGCGAAGTAAAATCAATGCTGTACTTGTCTAAGAAATTAGATTATATTAATAATGAACAAGCTGAAGAATTTATCAATAAATGCACAGAATTAAGTAAAATAATCAGTGGACTAATAAAATCAATTAAAAAACAATAAAAAAATATATAAATAATTTTTTTTTACATTAGACTAAAGATTAATGACTTACGACTAATGACTAATGACTTACGACTAATGACTAATGACTTACGACTAATGACTTACGACTAATGACTAATGACTTACGACTTATATACTTATAGATGAATTATGATAAAAGATAGAATTGAAGTAGTACAAGGTGATATCACTAAACTTAAGGTTGATGCTGTTGTTAATGCGGCTAATTCATCATTGATGGGTGGCGGCGGTGTTGACGGAGCTATACATAGAGCCGCAGGGCCAAAGCTTCTGGCGGAATGTAAAGAAATGGTAAAAAGAAACGGCAATTGCCCGACAGGTAATGCTGTAATTACAAGTGCAGGAAATATGCCTTCTAAATTTGTTATTCATACTGTTGGGCCGGTATATCGGGATGGCGAGCACAATGAACCGGAACTTCTATCTTATGCCTATATAAACAGTCTCAAACTTGCTTTAGAGAATAAAGTTAAAACATTAGCATTCCCTAATATCAGCACAGGTATTTATGAATATCCAAAAGAAGAGGCCGCAGAAATAGCTGTTAATACTGTTATGGATTTCTTGAAAAATGACAATACAATCGAAAAGGTTATTTTTGTATGCTTTGATTATGAAAATTACGTCATCTACAACACAAAATGGAATAAGATTTAAGGATTAGAGGATTTTAGGATTTAAAATTTCTTGGATATGAGAAATGGGAAATAGGATTTTAAAAATAATAATTTGGATTTTTATTGTTATGCTTCCAACTATTCTTATTTGCCAGGAGGCTGGAAAGCAAGAGGCGCCAATTGTACTGAGAAACGCTGATAGTATGTTTGGTTATCCAACTGCAAATGGTTCGGTAAGGGAATTTAACGGGAATGTTGTTCTGACACAAGGGAATGTTACTGTAAGAAGTGACAAGGCAATTCATTATATGGACCTGAACATTGCAGATTTAACCGGTAATGTTATAATTACACAAAGTGACATGGTTCTGAAAGCTCCGCATATAAATTATAATGGTAATACGAGAATTGCGGTCTCAGATGGAGGTGTTGAACTCAAAGACAAGGAAATTACTCTATTTGCTGATTTCGGGAAATATTCTACTGAAACACTAATTGCCGATTTTGAAAAAAATGTTACTATGTTGGATGGAAAATCAACTCTTAAAGCAAAATTTGGAAAATACTCAAGAAAGACTGAAATAGCAGATTTCGATGAAAATGTTATAGTGGAGGATGATTCTGCAACAATCACAGCGAAGAAAGTTACATTCGACAGAAACAACCGGAACAGCTTTGCTTATGGTAATGTTGTTGTAAAAGGAAAATTCTCAAATGTTATTCTTACCGGAGACACAGTAATAAATCTTTCGAAAGACAGATACACTAAGGCTTATGGGAAACCAGTACTTTATCAGATTGATACCATAAAAACTGTAGAACTGTCATCAACTTTTAATGAGTCTCAGCCCTTTTTAACAGACAGCGGTGAGGTTGTGAAATATGAATTTGATACATTAAGCATTTCCTCCGATACAATGGAAGCCTATAGAAATTTGGATGCTGAAATATATATTTTTACAAATAATGTTGAAATGAACAAGGGTAATTCCGCAGCCATAGCACAATTTTCAATTTACATGAAACAAGACGAGGTAATTAATCTGATGGGAAAACCAATTGTATGGTATGATTCCACTCAGCTTCATGCCGATTCGATTTCAATATCAATTCCAGAAAGGAAGTTGAGAGCCATACTTGCATACGGTGATGCGCTCGCCGCTACGAGGGATGACTCAATCAATATAAACAGGATAAACCAAATCACAGGTGAGGACATAAGAATTAACATCGAACAAGACACAATAAGGAAAATCGAATCTTATGGAAATGCAAAAAGCCTGTATTTCTCAAGCGGTACCGATTCGGATGAAGGAGCCGCAAGAAACAGTTCGGATTCAATTATCATTGATTTTGATTTAGGAAAAGTGTATTCAATTCTTTGGCTGGGAGGAATTCAGGGTGAATATTTTCCGCTGATTATGTTTGAAGCTGACCCACTTAAAATATTTCTGCCAAATTTCAGGTGGTCAGATAAGAAACCTAAGAAAAGAGAAATGCCTAAATAAGTTTTGAGTGTTGAGTGTTAAGTTTTTATAGAATTTATATACCTTAGGGGCAGAATATTTTCTGCAGGGACAGAATATTTTCTGCAGGGGCAGAATATTTTCTGCCCCTACACCTGAATTAAGGTATAAAAATTATTAATATATTTTTGAAATGAACAAATAAAGATTTAACTTTATACGTTTAAATATATTGAAATGGTTATTTTACAGGGAGTGGGTGAAATTTAAGCATAAATATATATTTGTTTTTCTGCTGTTATCCTTGATAATAGCGAAAGGAGAAGACCGTTCTTCCTACGAAGGGACCCACTTTCTGATAGGCTTCATGCAGAATGAAATTGAGATAACTCAAAGCGGTTTAGTGCTGCAATTATTTATAACCTCATCATATTCGGCTGAAGTTAAGGTCCGGGTCCCGGGACAAACGGAAAAATTGTACAGGATAAACCCAAAACAAGTTTTTCATTTAGACCTGCCAATTTATGTTGAAAACAGGCAATCTGAGGTGAACCAGCAAGTTTCAGTTGAAATAATTTCGGATGTACCTATTACTGTTTATGCCTTCAACAGTCAATATACAACAAGCGACGCTTATGCAGCAATTCCGGTTAATTATTGGGGAAATGAATATGTAATAATATCAATGCCAAATGACCAGTATAAAACAGAGCTTGGCCCATATGATCTTGATTCATCAAACATAATTCCACGTTTGAGTGAATTCATGGTAATGGCAGCTTATGACAATACAACAATTGAATTTCAGCCAAAAGCAATAACAAGAGGAGGTAAGCAGACTTTTATTAAGTACGAACAAACTTTAAATAAAGGTGACTGTTATCTTGTTCAATCTTATCCGGCAACGAGAGGTAATGCCGATTTAACAGGAACAATTGTAAGGAGCAACAAACCCATCGGAGTTTTATCTGGCCACGTAAGAACAGCTATACCGCAGAACGACTGGCCTTCTAACGACAAGGACCATCTTTGCGAAATGCTTATGCCTACAAATTCGTGGGGTAAGGAATTTATTTCTGTTCCATTCGATACAAATCCCGATGGAGATTTATTCAAATTAACAGCAATTTTTGATAATACATTCATCACATATAGAAATCCATATGGAGAGCACACAATTGTTCTCGATGCTCCGGGAGTTTCAGCAAGTATATGGGATGCATTTGAGCCGACTGCCTGGCGGTCAAACAAACCCGTTCAGATTGGACAATTCATGCGGCACAGGTTTGGTAATGACCCTGATAGAACATACGACCCTTGCCTGGTTATACTTCCTCCTGTCGAACAATTTGTCAACAGGATAATATTTCAAACGGTGGGAAATACACCGAATAATCCAACACAATTCAATGACCACTATATCTATATTGTATGTGAACAAAAAGCTATACCCACTCTAATACTCGATGGTATTAATGTTAAAGATTCAAACCCGATGATCCAGGTACAGAATGTACCGGGAACTCAATATAATTGGGAAAGAATCAATCTTAATGAAGGGGTGCATGAAATTTATTGCCTCGATGGAAAATTTTCGGGTATATTATATGGTACAGGTTTTGCCGATTCATACGGAATGACTCTCGGCTCATCTTTAAACAATCCATATAAAAATGATTCGATACCCCCAACAGTAACAATTAATGAAAATTGCGGCAGGTTAAGAGGCAGAGTTACTGAAACTATTGATTCTATCAATTCGGGGATAAGTTTTTTATATGTTGATAAAGACCTCACTTTTAATTATGAATGGCAGATAGAACCCTATACCGATACCTCGTCAAGTGTTAATTTCACAGCACAACCGCTTGACCCAACTTCTGATGGCCAATTCGTTCTGCTGATATATGATAAAAACAATAACAAAAAGGAGTATAGGTTTTTCTATTATGGATTAGATATTGAAATACCGAATAATGTAGATTTTGGCATTGTTAATATAAATGATTCTTCCTGTGTAACAATTCCGATAATTAATAATTCATCAGACACTGTCAGGATTGATTCAATCAATATCATAAGTGATACGAGGTTAAGTGTAAAACCATACTTTTCGATGCCATATTTTTTAGTTTCCGGTGATACGGTATTTTGTGATGTTTGTTTTAAACCTGATTCAAATCTTACATCCCTGTCTGCAAATATTCTGGTTGCTTTCGAATGTGAAAGATATAAATACATACCAATTTATGGAACAACAGATTCACCAAACTTACAAGCTAAAGGATATGATTTTGGGAAAGTGAGAATTGGCGATACTGCATGTGCCGATGTGTATATTGTTAATAATGGAAATCTGCCCGTCAGGCTCGATTCTCTTGTATCTATTCAGTTTTCTCAGGTATTCAGATTTGACACAACATCAATTTTTCCAATAATAACTGACGTCGGAGACTCACTAAAAATCAATGTTTGCTTCACTCCCGATTCATTGATAGATTATCTTACCCAACAGAGAGGAGCAAACGGCCGGTCAATACCAAATTCATTAACAGTTACCGGAAGCGGTGCGGCACCTCATATAAATTCAATAGTAGTTGACTGGGAAAGGAGACGAATACAAACAAAAAATGATACAACAATTTATTTTATAAATAGCGGCAATTATAAATGCAATCTTAAATTTAATAATTATATAGATTCAACCGATGGCTTCGATACAACAGCATTTTCGGCTATGGATTTTAATCTTTTGCCCGGAGATACAATTTCTATCAATACAAGTTTTAATCCATTCGATACACTTTATTATCATTTGAACACTCGATTCAAAGTTGACTGGAAATATCATGAACCTGTTACCGTTGAACTGATGGGAAGAGGCACAGTCCCGCAAATTTCGACAATAGATGTTGCATTTGATACAACGAAAGTTTTTTCGAAACGAGATACAATTGCCGCCGTCATCAAATCCTTTGGTAATGAAAAACTCACAATTGACTCGGCAAAATATTTTTCCGGTGACAGCAGTTCATTCAAATTCGATTATAATTTATTCAGGAATCTCATAATCAATCCATTAGCTGGTGACACCCTGTTTTCATTAGCTATTCAATTCAAGCCGCAAAGAATAGGCCATCATGAGATGACAGTAGAACTGACTCATGATGCCGCTCCGTCATTCATTAGAGAGAAATCATACTTTAAAATTTCAGGCACGTCTGTTTCTGTAGATACAATAAAACCGGTCATCAATGCCGATTTGACAGGAAGATATTTTCCCTGCATAAAAGATACTGCAAGTATAAGCATCAGCAATGATGGAAATGTTAACCTGGTTTTACAATCAATCACAATTCAGGCAGACAGCATCGAAGCATATTTTTATGACTCACTATCTTTACCGATAATCATCCCACCGGATTCAGTGAGAAAATTTTCAATATATGTTCAACCCTTCCGCAACCGAACAGGAAGAATAAAAATTTCATCAAATTTTAATGACAGCATCACAATTGAAAAAGAATTTTTTGTTGTTCCTGAAAAAAATCCTATAACCATAAAGGATTGTAATAACTTAGGGGTAGAACCGGGAAATGAAATCAGTCTGGAATTGGCAGGAAACATCTCAAAACCAACCGAAATTCCCATAGATTTTGAATTACAGTTATCCACAAAACAAAAAAATTTATTTTTAATTAGAAAAAATTTTGATATTTTGATATTCAACACAAAAGGGGTTAGTAAATACAATGCAAATGTTATGCAGGATTCTGATAAAATAGTTGTCAGAAGCAAAGAAAAAGTATTGATTGAGGAACCCTGCAGTTGGTCTGTAAATCTTGATTTACTCGTTCTTTTAGGCGATGAAATAAAATATGAAGTGAATGCGAAGGCAATGGCTGAGCCATGTTACGAGCCGGATTCGACAGATTTTATTGTGGAATTAAAAAATGTTTGCATGTTTCAATTGAGGCATGTAATATTAGTTGAAAGCCCGCTGTATGATGTCAGGCTGTTGCCAAATCCCGTAACTGATGACATCAATCTCATCTTTATTATGGGTAATGATGATTGGGTTAATTTTACGGTTTATGATAAATTAGGAAAAAAATGTTTTGAATCGGAAAATTTATTTTTGAAAAAAGGAATACATTCACGTATATTTGAATTTAGTCTATTTACAAATGGGATTTATTTCCTAACGATTCAAAATTCAGTAATGGCAAAAAATATAATGTTTATAAAATATTGTTATTGAGGTGTAAACTATGAAGGTTCGTTTACTCACAGGTACTATTATTGTATTTTTATTATTTTTAATTATAACTGCTTGTACTACAGTACAACCAGATATAGACAATCCACTTGTTCCTGTAGAAAAATCCAAGCCCATATATGTTGGTCCTGTTATTGGATATAATAAAACAATGCACACAGTTGACCTATTAACTTTTGAAGACCCGACGCAACTTTGCAAGCCGTTTGAAAGTGGTGGTTCTAATGGGTTTTATGCAGGAATTTCCTTTGAATATTTGCTCGGCGATGTCAAGGCTTCCCAATCATCCATTATAGGAAGAATACTATTTAATTCTATGCCGGCTTTTATGGAAAGAGAACAGGATGACTATCCGACTCTCGTAAGAGATCCCTTTTGTGAAACATGTTTAATACCTATCAGGACATCGACAAAGCATGAAGCTGAAGTTACTTATAATTTGCTCACAGCAGAAGTGTGCTATAAATTAAATCCTATTCCAAAAGTTCCACTTGGTATTACTATTGGCCCAACATTCGATTTTCCGATATCAACAAAGATTTATCAAACCTACAAACTTATCGGAGACCCATTGAATGCCCAATTTAGGGGACCGATAACACAAGAAGAAATTGACTTATGGATATCGAAAGGATGGAAACTAATTGAAAATGACAGAACTATTTTAATTCAGGACGGTCCGATCAAAGAGGCAAATCCATTAAGACTTGGTTTGAAAGTCGGAATACAGTATGAAATCATAACAGGAACTCAAATGTATATCGTGCCTGCAGTTTATTATAATCTCGGTATATTAAAAGTAACGAGTAAGGATGACTGGTGGGTTAATGCAATACAGATTGGCGTTGATGTGAGATGGGCGCTGTAATAATTACGAATTACGAATTATGAATTACGAATTTTAAATTTTATAATTTAAATAAAAGACGCTTGCTTCGAGAAAAGGCAAGCGTTTTTTTTAATTATATCTACAAAAGAAATTTTCATTAATTCCGGGACTGAATTAAATTGTAGCATAAGAAAAGAACATTTTCTGAAAAAAGAGGTTGAAATGGATATTCTATGGTCACCATGGCGGTCGAAATATATTCAATCTTTCAAGGATGAAAAAGATTGCCGTGAACATGAAAAAACGTGTATTTTCTGCGATGCTCTGAATGCTGAAGGCAAAGAAAAAGAAATGCTGATTGTCAGCCGCAGGGAAAAATGTTTTGTCATTTTAAATAAATTCCCATATAACGGCGGACACATTATGGTTGCTCCTGCCAGGCATATAGCAAACATTGAAGAATTGGAAGACGATGAAATATATGCCTTAATAAAGACAATCAAAGAATCAATAAAAGTCCTCGAGCATATCAGCAAGCCTCACGGGTATAATATAGGAGTTAATCAAGGGAGAGTAGCAGGAGCGGGCATACCCGGGCATATACATTTTCATATCGTTCCCCGCTGGAACGGCGATACAAGTTTTATGCCCGTTGTTTCCGATACAAAAATAGTATCTCAATCTCTTGAAGAAACGCAAGAGATAATATCAAAAACTTTTAATGAACTTTTTCCAGGATTATGAATAAACAGTCGGAATATTATTTCAAACCGAAGAAACTGTTTAGCCAGAATTTTTTGATTGACCAAAACATAGCAAAAAAAATTGCCTCTTCGATACATTCGAACGAAGATGACTATATTATTGAAATAGGCTGTGGTACAGGCTCTCTGACAAAATACCTACTTGAAAAAAAATCAACATTAATAGGAACCGAAATTGACTGGCCAGCTATTGAAATTTTAAGTAAAATATTTCCAAAAAAAACATTTCCAAATTTTATTTTGCTTAATCAGGATATTTTGCAAATCGGCCTTTCAGAACTGATTCAAAAACATAATCTTCCGAAAAGTTATAAATTTCTCATTGCCGGAAACATTCCTTATAAAATATCGAGTGAAATATTTTTTTGGCTCTTTCATCAATCCAAAAATATAAAGAATGCAATTCTAATGATTCAAAAGGAAGTTGCACAACGGTTGACCGCCAATCCAAGAACTAAGGAATATGGTATTTTAACAATAGCAATGGAGCTTGTCGGAAATTGTAAATCATTATTTGATGTTCCACCAACATGTTTTCATCCGAGGCCGGATGTAACTTCTACGGTAATCGAGATGACATTTAACAAAACAATAGAAGTTCAATATTTCAGAAATGTGATGGTAATCGTTCGTACTGCCTTCAACCAAAGAAGAAAAACCCTGAGAAACAGTTTAATGAATGTTTTCAAAAAAAAATTCAAATCAGATAAAGAAAAAATCAGTAAATTTATTTTTGAAAACAATGATAAATATTTTAAGAAGAGAGCAGAAGAACTTACAACGGAAGATTTTATAGGATTGTATAAACTTATAAACAATGAGTGATATCATTTTATATTAGATGAATAGCCACTATCTTTAGATAGTGGAGGTTGGTCCCATGATTACGACTTTAATCACTTATTTTTATTAGGGGATAAATCCTAATATGTGAGGGCTATTTATTCCCACTATTTAAAAATAGTAGCTATTCAAATAATATATAAGGACTGATTCTAACTTGTCTTATGTTTGTTTTAACATCGCATCGGCGGTGGTCAAGAACTCAGTATGACAATTATACTGTCACTCTGAGTTTATCGAAGAGTGAGTTTATCGAAGAGTGAGTTTAACAATATGAAATAAATTATGTTGACTGTTAATGAACTTGATTTAGCTTTTGATATTTTAGAAAATTGCACTCTCTGCCCTCGAAATTGCAAGACAAACAGATACGTTGATGACAGCGGTATTTGTACGATGGGTAGGGAAATGAAAATTTCATCCTTTGGGCCTCATTATGGCGAAGAACCCGAAATTGTGGGTATGACAGCATCCGGGACAATCTTTTTTTCGGGTTGCAGCCTTCTCTGCCTGTTTTGCCAGAATTCCGAGATTAGTCATTATGGTGAAGGATTTTTTGTCGGTGAACGCGAATTAACTGAAATAATGCTAAAGCTCCAAAATGCCGGATGTTCCAATATAAATCTTGTAACACCTACGCATTTTGTTCCACAGATAATTTCATCATTACTCGAGGCAAAGGATTTGGGATTAACAATTCCAATCGTTTATAACACCAGCGGATACGAAAAAATCGAGACATTGAGATTGCTTGAAGGGTTGATTGATATATACATGCCTGACCTTAAATTCTTCAGCCCCGAAAAAAGCAAGCTTTACACAAACTCTTATGATTATTTTGAATATGCTTCCAAAGCCGTTCTCGAAATGCACAGGCAGGTAGGTGATTTAGTTGTAAAAAATGGCGTTGCAAGGCGAGGCTTACTCATAAGGCATCTTATACTGCCCAATAATCAGTCAGATACCGACATGATAATAGATTTTATTGCCGATAACTTAGGCACTCAAACCTATCTCAACTTAATGGAGCAATACAGGCCTTGTTACAAAGCACCCGGTTTTACACTTTTGAATGAATACCTCTCAAAAGTGGATTATGAAAATCACGTGAATTATGCTCGTTCAAGAGGGTTTCATAAACCAGAATATATTTATGGTTAGATAACACATGTTAAACAACATAAGAGTATTTATATAAGAATTAAATTTTCAATTTTCAATTTTACAATTTTCATTGAATTTTCAATGAAAAAAATTTAAAAAGATTTAATTAATTAAAAATTATTCATTAGAAATGCAAGAAAATCTTAATAATGTCATGCTGAGCGAAGTCGAAGCATCTCACACCATTGTAAGAGATTCTTCGTCGCTACACTCCTCAGAATGACCGTGCTATACTTACCTTTCGCATATAATTTATTTTTCAATGAATAATCCGGGATTAATTAAAAATTATTTTAAAGAGAAATAATAGCTTAAGAGTAAAATGAGTTAAATGAAAAAAAATCTCCATCTTATAAATGGGGAAAATTATGGTAAAACTATTTTTCAAGAATAATTTGCTCGAAATTTTTCAATTGATTTTTTGTTCCAAGTAAAACAATCTGTATAAAAAATACTGTTATATAGAATGCAAGAACATTTGTAGTTAGGGTGTTAGACTGGTAGGGTGTTAGACTGGTAGGGTGATACATTTAAATCTTTCCATAATATGGAATAACCAATGACACCGGAGAGCATGACCACAAGAAACAACATCCCGGGAAGAATAGGTATTTTCAGATTTGGTTTGGTTTCCAAATATAGTTTATCCACTATATTTTTGTAATGATGTCTTCCCTTATGCTTCATCAGTCTCATAAGTTTTAAGAATTAAACAATCAATTAAAATTTAATATATTTGAACTTTTGTTATTTTCAAAAAGTTTTTAATATTAAGCTTAAATTTAGCGAATGAAAATAAGTGTCGTTATTGTTACAAGGAACAGGATTGATGACCTTAGAGTCTGCATCAACGGCTACATGAAACAAACATATCCCGACAAAGAAATCATTGTGGTAGATAATGCCTCGACAGACGGGACACGGGAAATTATTCCGATTGAATACCCAATGGTTAAGTATTTGTGGCTGCCTGACAATTTTGATATAAGAACAATCAACATTGGTGTCGAGATGTCATCAGGTGATATAATATGGAGGACTGACAGTGATTCACATCCCGAAAGTGAAGGCACATTTGAACGGGTCGTAGAGATTTTCAGGGCTAATCCGCATATTGATATAATAGCGACCGAGGATATTGAGGTCAAAAAGAACAGCGAACCCTGGGATTGGTATCCATTGAAAATTGATAAGAACAAAATGCCTGAAGACGGATTCAAGGCTAATTTTTTTCCCGGTACAGGTGCGGCAATCAAAAGAAAAGTTTTCGACACAATAGGCGGGTTTTGGGAGTTTGGATTTGAGGAGCTTGATTTCTGCACGAGGGCAATTGTTGCAGGTTTCAACGTTAGATACTTTCCAACCATACGAACCTTGCATTATGCCTCGCCTCAGGACAGGGATAATCCTAACCGATGGGTGATGGCATCTAAACAGCATATAAGATATAACTGGAGATATTTCCCTTTTTTCAGGGCATGGCTGAGGTCAACCGAAATATTTTTCTTTCAGATTTTTCTTGCTATTATATCACGGCTGCCATTGTCAGCCATTTTGGAAGGAATGTTTGGTATGATTTCTGTAATTTTTTACACAATAAGAAATGAAAGGAACGTTATTCCAAAAGATAAAATTAAAGATATAACTCTTGGAGTAACTGTTTTCCATACACAAATGAGGTACTTCAGGCAGATATTTTCAAATAAAATCAGAAGATGGCTAAAAAAATAAGGATATTACAGATTGCCCCAAGATTTCCCTTCCCGGCAGACGATGGAGGTAAAATCGGGATTGCTAATATTCTTAAAGAATTTTCTAATCAGGGGGCGGAAGTAACTTTTTTTTCATTTCAAGATAACATTCGAAATAAAGTAACACCCGAGGCTTTGGAGGAAGGAAAAAATTATGCAGATATTAAACTTCTGGAGCACTCGACAAAAAATTCATTTTACAGAATAATAAAAACCTTTGTTAATTATCAATCCATTTATATTGAAAAACACATAAATGAAAAAATATTAAATTACATTTCAAAACTAATACAAGAAAAGAAATTTGATGTTGTTCATGCAGACCATTCCTGCATGGCTCGATTAGCTCTTTTTGTTAAAAAAACAAGTAATATCCCTGCAGGACTGCGTCTGCATAATATAGAATGGGTAATTTGGAAAAGGTATGCTGAAAATTTAAAACGTTACAATCCGAAAAGATTATATGTTGAACAACAGACTTATTTCCTTAGGAATGAAGAAACAAAAATATACTCAAAGATGGATGTATGTTTTCCTATTACTGAACCCGATAAGCAGAGAGCCATGGAATTAGCACCTGAAGGTAATTATGTAGTTGCCAGTGCAGGAGTAAATCCTGATGAATGGAAGTCCTCACCGGATATTAATAGAAATCCAAATCAATTAATATTAGCAACAACATATCAGTGGATACATAACATCGAAGCTCTTAAATGGTTTATCGAGCAGGTTATGCCGGATTTAAGAAAAATAAATCCTGATATTACTTTAAATTTAATCGGCAAAGGCCAGCCGAAATGGTTATCGAAATATTCAGGAATTGGTGTAAAACCCCTGGGGTATGTTGCCCAGGTTCAACCCTATTTGAATGAATCAGCTATTTATATTGCACCATTGTTTGTCGGAGGAGGAATCAGAATCAAGATTCTCGAAGCTATGGCAATGGAACTTCCGGTTGTGGCAACCCCGCTTGCCGCAGAAGGAATAAATGCAAAGCCTGAAGATGGACTTATTTTATCTGAAGATAAAGATAGTTTTATAAAAAATATTTTATTCCTTATAAAAAATCCCTTATACACAAAATCTCTTGGAAAAAATGCCAGGAAATTTATTACCAGAGAATTTTCTTGGAAGAAAAATGTCGAAATTATGTTAAATGAATACAGAAGACTCACAAATTTATAGTTACCATGGATACATAGTTAGAAATTTTATTAATTGTTTTTCACAATTCACCATGTAAGGACAGAACAATGTTCTGTTCCAACAATTAATTCCCTTCCCAACTTTTTATAATGCCGCCGGCTACAATGTCATTACCCTTGTATATCACAACAGTCTGTCCGGGTGTAATTGCTCTTCTGTTACTAAGGAAATTAATCAGCATTTTCCCGTCATCGGTTAATTTGCAGTTTGCGTCGGCTCCAATGTCTTTGTATCGGATTTTTACCTGATAAGCCTTATCATCCGATAGATGAGAATATTTCATCAAATTGATATCTTCGGCTATCAGGCTTTTACTGAACAATTCCTCAATTGGACCAACTACAACAATATTTTTTTCAGGTATGATATTCTTTACATACAACGGCACACTGTGTGAAACCCCCAGGCCTTTCCTTTGGCCAATGGTATAGAAAGGATAGCCTGAGTGCTTTCCGATAATATTACCATCAAACACAATGTCACCTTCAGGAATAACCCTGCCTTCTTTATTCAACTGCTTTTTCAGGAAACCATGATAATTATTATCGGGAATAAAGCAAACTTCCTGAGAATCTGCCTTACTATGAACAGTCAATTCAAACCTTCTTGCAATTTCCCTTGTTTCCCTCTTATTCAAATCACCTAAAGGAAAAATTGTTCTTGAAAGTTGTTCCTGGGACATTTTCCAAAGGAAATAGGACTGGTCTTTGTTATTATCATCACCTTTTGATAAATAAAACCGCCCGGAGTCGCTATCCTGCTTCACTTTTGCATAATGCCCGGAAGCAACAAAATCAGCACCAATTGAATCAGCCTTTTCGAGCATACCACCCCATTTAATTGCAGGGTTGCATTTAACGCAAGGATTTGGCGTTCTGCCAGTTAAATACTCATTGACAAAATCCTCTACAATGTTTTTCCTGAAAGCTTCGGTCAGGTCAATGAGATAATGCTCAATTCCGAGTTTTTTGCAAACATCGTTTGCATCAATTACGCTTTTGAATGAGCAGCAACTTCTTTCCCTGAGTTTGACCTGGCAATCATCATCTATTTTGAATGGTGTTATGGTCAAGCCCGAAACATCATAACCTGCTTCGAGAAGCAAGGCCGCAGACACTGATGAATCAACACCGCCGGACATTCCAACCAATACTTTTTTATTTGACATATAAATCCCACTTTTATAAAGAAAACGCTTAATTTGATTAAATAGTTTGGCTTGAAACGTTTCTTCAATTTGATTATTGCTGTCTCAAGCACAAGGAATTGCTAAATTGGTGTACATGTCATTCTGAACGAAGTGAAGAATCTCCTAAAAATTGCGACAGTACTTATATTAGATTCTTCGCTTCGCTCAGAATGACCAGAATTATATATTAAATTAGCAAACCAAGCATAATGAATTTTGTAGTTAAAAGAAAAAATCATAAATTTGTAGTCTTGTTAGATTTATTTTTTTTAAAGGTATTGAAATGGCACGACGCTGTGAATTAACCGGAACAGTAGCATTAGTTGGGAATAATGTTTCCCATGCTCATAATAAAACAAAGAGAAGGTTTCTTCCGAATCTTCAAAAGAAACGTATATGGCTGCCCGAAGAAAAGAGATTTATTACGATAAAAGCAACTGCAAGAGCCTTGAAAACACTCGACAAAAAAGGCATAAAAGCAATGATGAAATAATCAAAATTTATAATTAGCTCCTGAAAATCAGGAGCTTTTTTTTCCTAAATAATTAAAACATATTTTCTCATACCCGTCCATCAAAAAGTCTTTATAAACTTTTTCAATTAAAGTAATATATAAAGTAATAGCTTATTAAAACTAATTTTTATATAATTATGTCATTAGTTTAGTGAATAGCTAATTTTGGAGCTGAAAAATTATATGATTGATAAAAATTTAATAAAAAATAATTTTTCAAATTTTAAATTAGTAATTAGTCATTTGTATTTAGTAATAATTTAGAACCTGAATATATGAAATCAAAAGTAACTTATTTTATAATAATCATGTTGGGATTTGTTTTATTATCTCAACGGGGAAATGCTCAATTTGGGATAAATAAGGTTCAGTACCAAAGCTTTGAATGGAAATATCTGGAAACAAAAAACTTTGACGTATATTTCTATAATAATTCAAATTATCTTGCACATTTCGCCGCAGTGGAAGCGGAGAAAGCACTGCAATCCATTCAATCATTTCTGAAATACCGTATTAACAGGCGGGTTCCGCTTATAGTTTATAACTCACATAATGAATTTCAACAGACAAATGTCATAGGTTCATATTTACCAGAAGGTGTCGGAGGTGTGACAGAATTGTTTAAGAATCGTGTGGTAGTGCCATATATGGGCGATTGGGAGCAATTCAGGCACGTGATACATCACGAACTTGTACATGCGGTTCTTAATGATATGTTTTACGGTGGGACTTTTCAGTCCGCTATGACAAGCGGGAACTTAAGACAGATACCGTTGTGGATGAATGAAGGACTTGCCGAATATCTGAGCCAATATGGGTATGACCAGCAAACCGACATGTTTATGCGCGATATATCTTTGAGTGAAAATTTAACGGGTGGTTTGGAAAACCTCAATGGATACATGGCTTATCGCGGTGGCCAGACCTTTTACTGGTACGTTGCCGAAAAGTATGGCAAGGAAAGAATTGCAGACCTGATAAACAGGCTCAGGATTCAAGGTAATGTAAACAGTACTTTCCAAAGTACTTTTAACTTATCGCTGGAAGATTTTTCAGAACAATGGGAGAAGGATTTAAAAAAATATTATTGGCCCGACATTGATAAATTTCAGTCTGCTGAAACTTTTTCATCAAGAATAACAAACCACAAAAAGGAATATAATTTTTATAATTCATCCCCAGCTATTTCACCCGATGGTGAGAGAATGGCATATATTTCAGATGATGGGGGATTATTGGGTGTATTTACTCGGTCATTAGACAAAAAAGACGATAAGCATGAACTGATTACCTCACTCAGGGAACAGGATTTCGAAGAATTGAACATTTTAACCCCGGGTATTTCATGGAACCCAAAAGGAACGCACCTTGCTATATCTGCTAAATCCGGTGGGGAAGAAGCAATTTATATTGTTGATGCTAAAAACGGCGATTATGATAAGCTCAAGTTTGGAATTCAATCAATAACCTCAGTAAACTGGTCTCCCGATGGTAAATACCTCGCATTCATCGGAAGCCCAGGGGAACAGACAGATATTTATATCTATAACATGGATACAAAAAAGATTCAGAACCTTACAAACGATGTTTTTACAGATAAAAACCCAGTCTGGCCTAATGATTCAAAAAAAATTTATTTTATTTCGGATAGAGGAGAAAACGCAACGATAAATTATACCAATGATAATTTTTTAATGTGGAAATATGACTATAAACAATCCGATATTTACACCTTAGACATTGAAACAAAACAAATAAAACGAATCACAAATAGTCCGAAAAATAATAAGACTTCAATTGCCATATCAGCCGACGGCAACAAAATGTTGTATGTCTCTGACGAAAACGGCATCGGAAATATTTATGAAATGAATCTTCTTACGGGGGCAACAAAACCAAAGACCAATTCACTATCATCAATATCACAGTTGTCACTCTCTAAGGATGGTAATAAGCTGTTGTTCAGTTCCCTGACCGGCGGGGGTTATGACATATTCTTATTTAGGTTTCCATTCGACAAAAACCTTGCTAATGATACGTTGCCGATTACAAAATTCAGAACTCAGTTATTAGAAAAGGATAAGATCCAGAAAGAATTGGCAGATACTAACAAAACCGGCTCTTTAGCACAAACTGAACAGCATTTGACAAGTTACGGTGATTTTGTTCTTGATTTTTCCAGACAGGAGCTTGTGAAAGCAAATCCTGATGTTATAAATAATGATACTCAAACTGAATTTGAAAACTCATATTCTGATATCGAAGACCAGATTTTTCCTGTGCATGACTACAAAATAAAATTTTCGACTGATGCTGTATTAGGAAATCCATGGTACAACACATATAGTGGTTTTCAGGGAGCCGCACAAATGCTTTTCAGTGATGTACTTGGAGACCATCAAATTTATGCTCAGGCATATTTCCTTAATGACTTGAATAATAGTTCATTCCTTGTTCAATATTCTTATTTACCCACAATCATTGATTATTCTTTTACGGCATATCACAGTGCCGTTTATGCTTATAGCGATATTAATACATGGTATAGATTCAGGAACTGGGGGTTAGCAATAAATGCGTCATATCCATTAGACCTTTTCAATAGAGTAGAGGGGGGATTAAGTTGGATGAATGTAACAAAAGAAAACATCTATGAAGTAGGTTATGGTAATTTATCCAGAATGTTATTCGTACCCGAAATAAAATATGTTCATGATAACACTCTCTGGGCTGGTTTTGGGCCTCATCAGGGAAGCAGGTATAATATAGATTTAAAAGGCAGCCCTAAACTATCTTCGAGTGGAATTAGCTTTATAACATTGACAGGTGATTTTAGGCAATATGTTCCTGTAACAAATTATATGAGCCTGGCACTTCGTGCTGCTGCGGGGAAAAGCTTCGGAGCTAATCCGAGAAATTTCTTTCTCGGAGGAACAGAAAACTGGATAAATCCTTCATGGTATAATGGGTATTTCCCATTTGACCAGCCAGAAGATTTTGCTTTTATGGACTTCCCTATGCCATTGCGTGGTTGGGCTGTCGGAGAAAGTAAAGGTTCACAATTTTTTCTAACAAACGCTGAATTTCGTTTTCCTTTATTCAGGGCTCTTTTAGCAGGGCCTATACCGGTTTTAATTCAGAACTTTCAGGGCTGTTTCTTTTTTGATATGGGTGGAGCCTGGTATGGAAATTTATCGGATTTTAAATCCACAACAACAGATATTGACGGTAATATCAAAGTAAACCATTTATTAATGAGTACAGGAATCGGAACCAGATTATATCTCCTTGGCATTCCATTAAAGATAGATGTAGCATGGAGAAACCTTTATTATGCATGGTCTGAGCCTTCATGGCTGTTTTCACTTGGATATGACTGGTAAAATCAATTACGAATTATGAATTACGAATTACGAATTTAAATTTATAAACAATTTCATTCATCAATTTGCATTCTACATTTTGCATTCTGCATTCAACACTCAACATTCAAAACTCAAATCTATTCTCTGACAAACAACAGTCCTAATATTGGGTCGGAAGAGTTATGAGCAACAATTTTATCAATTAATGACCCATTCAAAACAGCACCTGCAGAAACTATTTTTATACCAGAGTTTGTATATACATCTCTGGTCAGGGACATACCCTCCAGCATTTCATTCAGCATAATTGCTTTTTCTTTCAGAATGCCTTCAATACCACCCCTCGAGGCTATGTATTGCTCCATCAATATAACAACCCTTTGGTCATAAAGCCGTTTGGATTCTGTATGCAATTTCTCAATAATCGTTTGCGGCGGTATTTTCCTGAATGCCCTTAATTCCTCATAATCAAGTGCTACTCTGATTATCCTGGAACCTATAGGTATCTGCCATGATTTTATATGTTCGGGAATACCGGACCCGTCAAAATTTTCATGGATATGATATAAAATTTTTGCGGCCTGTTTTAATATTCGCGCCGAAGAAAGTATCTCATGGGCAAAAACAGGAACCTGGTACATTAAATTGTTAGAAGGGACACCATCTACAAGAACCTGTGTTTTTAACATTGTATCGGGTAAGAAAATTTTCCCTGTATATGATAGTAATGCGGCAGTTTCAATATCATAAATCTCATCTTCTTCAATATCACCAAAACTAATTGCTATCCACTTTGATGCCTCGGAGATGCGCCTAAACATTTCCAAAGAAGCAGGAAATCTCGACTGACAAAATTTAAGTGATAAATTCAGAAAATCTTTAATATCCTGCTGAAGCTGGTCTGCTATATCATGAACCAACTGGCTATCGTCTGTCATTTTATTCTGCAGTTCTATTATCCTGAATGCAACACCCAGCTTAGTTTTTAATTCCTCTTCGACGAACGGCTTGTTGATAAAATCATCGGCACCTTCCTGCAAGGCAAGAGACCTTTGTGCTTTTTCCACAATAGCAGTTAAAATAATAAAATAAGTTTCTTTAAACTCACTCACTTCTCTAAGCTTTTTGCAGATTTGAATTCCATTCATTCCCGGTATATTCAAATCCGAAATTATCAACTTCGGTTTATTATTAACAACTATCTCCCATCCGTCCCAACCGTCCTCAGAAACAAAAATCAGTGCCTGTGGAAATGATTTGGCAATGATAGCCTTCAAATACAACACAAGCGTCTTGTCTTCAATTATAAGCAATATTGGTACTGACTCTTCCATACTCAATCAATTACGAATTACGAATTACGAATTAGAATTTATAAATATTATCCAATTTCATTCCCTCATTTTGCATTTTACATTCAGCATTCAACAACAAACACTCAACACATTACATTTTATATTCAATCATATATCCGACATTCGTAATTCGTAATTCGTAATTCGTAATTACTTCTTGAACTCTTCCGGTATAAAATCCTTTGCCGACATCTGTTTCACCAATATACTAACCCTCCTGTTCGATATATCAAAAGGATTTCCATTATTCCTCAGCTTCCGGTCCGCGAAACCCGTTACCTTGTCAACCTGGCCTTCCCAAAAGCCGTTTGACTCCAGTATCCTCCTCGAAGCATTCGCCCTGTCCGATGACAACTCCCAATTCGAATAAACAGCCTTCCCTGCATACTTCCTGCTGTCCGTATGTCCCTCGATATCCACCTGGTTCGGCAGCTTCCCGATTTCCTGTGCAAGCTTAACCAACAACTCCTTAGCCTTCTCCTTCACATTAGCACTCCCAACCTCAAAAAACATAGACTCCGACGACTCAATCAACTCTATTCTCAATCCCTCCTTAGTCATCTCAATCTTTATCGAACTCAGTATATCCTTCATATCCGGCTTCGCCGCCAACTGTTCCTTCATAAACGACTCAAACTCCTCCTTTATCTTTTCAACCCTCCTCGCAGCCGTACTACTGTCCCTCATAGCCTTATCCCTAATCCTATTCACAATCGAATCCTGCAGCTCCGTACTCAGCCAAAAAACAAAACCATCCTTCTTGCTACTATCCTTACCATCCTCACCATCACCCTCCCCCGAAGGCTTCAAATTCAAATCAATAGGCACTGCCCTCTTACCCGTTACAAAATTGAAAGCACCCGGGTCCTTAAAATACGAAGTAACAGATTTTCTAATTTGCTCACTCTGCCCCAAAATCCACATCACAATAAAAAACGCCATCATCGCCGTAACAAAATCCGCATACGCCACCTTCCACGCACCCCCGTGCGCCCCATGAGCCACGTGGGCACGCTTCTTCTTTATTATTATCGGCTCTTCTTTATGATGCTTCTCTTCCCCTGCCATAACCAATCAATTACGAATTATGAATTACGAATTATGAATTAAAATATATAAATATTATCCTATTCCAATCTACATTCTACATTTTACGTTCTACACTTTTCATTTTACATCCAACACTCAAAATTCAACACTCAAAACTTCCAATCACTTCCCCTTCGTCTGCTTAATAGCCTCCTCCGTCTCCCTGAACGACGGCCTGCTCTCCGGGTCCACCGCCCTGCGACCGTACTCTATCGCCACCGACGCCGGCGCACCTTTCGCAAACGACAACAACGCCGCCTTTATCGCCTGCATATACCTCCCCTCCTTCTGCACTATATTATCCATATTTTTTGCCAGCGGGCCTACAAGGCCATAAGACAACAGCACACCTAAGAACGTACCAACCAGTGCCGCCGCTACATGGTGGCCCACCGTCTCCGCACCCTCCGAAATACTCTGCATCGTAACCACAACACCCAGCACCGCTGCCACAATACCCAAACCCGGGAATGCATCAGCCATCGTACTCAAAGCCGCCGGTGCCACCGCCTCCTCCGCATGATGAGCCTCCAGGTCGATGTCCATAAGCTCCTCCAGGTCATAAGCCGGCACTCCCCCGCTCAGCACCACCTTCAACGTATCACACAAAAATTCCACTCCGTTGTGATTCTCCAAAAAAGTAGGATACTTCGACAAAATCGAACTCGACTCAGGATTCTCCACATGCGACTCCAAAGCAATCAAGCCCTCCCTCTTCGCAAACTGGAACACCTCATAAAGAAGCTGAAGCAACTCGACGTATGCCTGCTTGCTCACCTTGGGTCCTTTCAACGTTTGCAAAACGCCGGCGATAATCTTCTTTATTGTCGTCATCGAATTAGCTATCACAAGCGAACCAACTGCAGCTCCCCCGATTATGATAAACTCGCTGATTTGAAGCAGAACCATAATGTTGCCGCCTGCCATCAGGTAACCCACCATCAAAGCACCGAAAACTATCACTATACCGATTATAACAAACATTATCTATTCCCCATAATATCACACCGAATTATAAATTACGACCCTTCGACTACGCTCAGGGTGACATGATTACAAATCAAAAATAATTTAATTATCAAATACATCCAACATTTTACATTTTACATACTTCATTCAACAATACATCCGAAATTAAAAATTGAAAATTTATTATTTAATTCCCTCCAATTTTTTTATAACATTAGCATTACCGGCATCCAGTTCAAGCGACTTTTGATACGCATCGATAGCATAACCTTTATTACCAAGCTTCAACTGAATATCCCCCAGATGCTCATACACCTCTGCACTGGCTTTACCTGTAATAATCGCCTTATTAATATATTCGAGAGCCTTCTCATAATCACCTGATTTATATGCAATCCATCCGTAAGTATCCAGATAGGAGGAATTGTTACTGTCTGCGGAAAGAGCAATTTCAGTCATCCTCAAAGCCTCATCGAGTTTAATTCCGCGTTCCGATAATGAATAAGCATAATTATTATTGATTAACGGGTCGCCGGGATTAACATCAAGTGCCAACTCATACATTGAATCAGATTTTACAAAATCCCTCAAATTATTATAAACCAAACCGAGCTGTCCAAGCACTACGACATTTTTTTCTTCTAAATCCAAGGCCCGGTTCAATGGTTCAATTGCCTTCGAATTACTATCCATAGCGGCATACACCGTCCCTATATAAAACGGATATAAATAATTATCGGGAAAAATCGTTTCGAATTTACTGAAAATATGTAGTGCTTTACTATAATTTTTATTATTATAAAATACCACACCAATATCAATAGGAACATCCTGGTTTGTATCTGTAAAATCAAGGGCTTTAGAAAAAAACTTGTCCGTCAGACTCGTATCTTTTATTTTATAAGCCAGAAACCCGCCTAAATAATATACCGACCATCTTGAAAAAAACCTTTGGTCTATTTTATTTAAAAATTTTGGAATATATAATTTTGATTCTGCACTTGTGTCAAGGTATAATAAATCACCATATTTCAAATAAAAACTTGTCAAGTCATCCTCGATTAAATTTACATCGGCTTTACCAACAACATTATAAGCATCATCATATTTTTTATTCAGATAGTATGCTTCAACGAGGTTATTCAGAATGGGTAGCCTGTATGCTTTATTTTCATTGATTTTCAATGTCATATTCAAATATTTCTCATAATCACCTTTACTCTTGTACAATTCAGAAAGCCTAAGCATAATATCCTCATTCTCACCATCTTCCAGCATTTCTTGATATAGTGCAATTGCTTTTTCTTTATCCTGAAGTTCATAAAGTCGAGCTAAAGTTAATTTTCTGAAATATGTTGGTTCGATATTTACAATTTGTGAATATATTGTAATTGCTTCATCAATCTTAGGAATATAAGAGTAAAACTGAAACATAACCTCCATAGCCGGAATGTTCAAAGAGTCAATTTTCAAAGCCTTTAAAGCATTAGCCCTAGCCTGCTCATATTTACCGAGCTGTAGATAGCTTTTGCCAATAGCAGAGAATATTACAGCGGAACTGTCATACTTTAAAGCTTCCTGAAATTCAAGAATTGCTTCGGCGAACCTGTTCATCTGCTGTAAGTTTGATGCTCTAATCACATGGCTCTTAGCCGAATCCAACATGTGAGTAGTATCCATCAGGCCTAATTCCCTCTCAGACTGTTCGATTAAAGTTTTGTAATCCTTGTTTAGATGCTGCTCGCTTAAACTGCACCCAAACACGACAATCGAAAAAATAAAAGTTATTAGCGAATAATTTATATGAAATTTATTTTTCATTTTCTTTAATTTATTTAAATATATTTTTCGTCAAAAATTCAATTAACTGTAATAATTCGGTTCATATTAAATAGAACTCTCCTTAACCTCACTACATTTTAACGGATTGATTAATGTTAAAAATTCAATTTAATAATTTTTTCAATTTAATAGTTCATTTGGGATTGAATTCTAAGGAATATAAAGGTTCAAATCTAACAAATACTGTTATTCAGGGTTTGTTCAATAATTCTCCGATTTCCATTCATAATTCAGAATTCTGAAATCTTCATTCTTTTACTATTCTTCAATTTTATAGCCTATGCCTCTGATGTTTTTAATAAAAACACCTGCAGGGCCGAGTTTCTCTCTTAGATTCTTAATATGCACATCAACCGTTCTGTCCAGGACACCTTTTTCTTGGGAACCGATATGATCAAGAATCTGGTCGCGGGCATAGACCCAGCCTTTTCTTTCGGAGAGCAGTCTGAGTATTTTAAATTCAGTTGTAGTCAAATCAACCTTTTTGCCATTAATAGAAGTTTCAAATTTTTGAAGGTCAATTTCCAGCATATTGCCTATTCTAATTTTATAACTTTTATTTTCAACTTCATCCCTACGTAGTACTGCCTTAACCCTGGCAATAAATTCTCTTGGTGAGAAAGGTTTTGTTATATAATCATCGGCTCCAAGTTCCAGGCCTGTTACCTTATCGGTTTCTTCGCCTTTGGCAGTCAGCATTATTACCGGAATCGAGGAATATTTGTCATGCTTTTTGAGATATTTGCATATTTCAAATCCGTCGGCATCGGGAAGCATGAGGTCAAGCACCACAAGGTTAGGAGTTTTAATTTTTAAGAAATTCAGAAAGCCTGCACCATCTTCGAAACCTTTTACTTTGAAGCCTGCTTTTTCAAGATTGATCCTCAACAATTCAACAATATCTGCTTCATCGTCAACTACGGCTATCAGCTTGGCTGAACCATGTGTTTTTAAAGGTAAGTTATCAACTTCATAATTTATTTTTTTCATAACAGTAGATATGTATATTCCTTTTTTAATTAAATATCAAGAAGATTATAAAATTTAATTTAAATAAAAATTTATAAAAAAAACAAATAAAATTATTTAAATCAGGTAAAAGTCTATTAAATCTATTTTCTATTTCTCTTCAAAAAACTTGTGATTTCTTCCTGAGCTTCAATCAGAGAACCTTCGACAGATTTTTCGGTATAAATTGCTTTTTCTATTTCATTTTCAATTATAGTTTCAATATCGTACCATTTATAATGCTTAGGAGCTAATTTTGAATTAGTGATTTGCTTACTTATCACCGAAATGATGCTATCTTGAAAGAAGGTGAACAAATAGTTTTTTCTGGCAGGCACTCCATATTTTAATAAATCTTTAGAAAAACCATTATTGAATTTCCATTCGGAAAGCTCTTTAATAAATTTCAATGATAATTCTTTTTTTGTAGATTTGGAACTCACTCCAAGCATGACAGCATCGGTATAAGAAATACCAGGTTTATTCCCATTCTGTGGAATTTGTTCAATCATAAAATCATGTAAAACATTTTTTTCGATTAACTTTTGAATTAAAGATAAATCAGAAAAGCAATATGCTATATGACCCTCTATAAATTGGTTTTCAATTTCCCTTTTGGTTTCCATAAGTCCTGAACGGCTTAATTTCAGATAAAAATATATGCCGGTTGAATTATTATTTCTATTCAAATCAAGTTTCCCGGTACTATCTGCCAAATCCCCTCCAAATGATAATAATAGAGGCATAATATTCTTGAACATAGCTTGTTTGCTCGGCCCCACAAGCCCGGTTCCAAAATATTTTTCCCGCTCATTAATCATAACGGAGTAATCGAGTAGCTGCTGGAAATCTAATGGCGGATTTACGATTTTATTATCTTGTGTAATTTTTCGATTGATATACAGTAATCTTGTGTTGACAAGCCAAGGCAAACAATGTGATTTTCCCCTGGTGTTACAATAATCAATAAGTAAATGATAATAAGAAGTGTCAATATTTTTTTCTTCCGGAAAATCGTATAATAATCCATTATCCCGAAGCTGAGCAAGCCACTCCGAGTTAAATGCTATAACATCATTCTTTTGATTGCCGGTCAATATAGATATTAATTCATTCGGTCCCAGGGAATAATCATAAAATTTAACATCAACATTACAATTATTTTTACTTTCAAAATTTTCGATTAAATACTTAATCGCTTTTTGCTCCTGAGTGCCATTGAAAAAATGCAGGAATGTAACAGTATTTTCATTTCTCGAGGAACAGGATATGCTACCAATAATGCTCAGTGTGAAAAGCAGGAACCGGGTAAATAAGAAAATTTCTTTACTGAATTTTGAAATCATTCTATATGAAAAAATTTTTATTTGTCTTGATTAACCAAACTAAATTAATCAAATAATAACATATTTTCTAAATGGGTAAATAAAAAAACCCGCCATTTTGTAGCGGGTTTGTATTATTCTATTTAAACCATTCTTCCTATTATGGTTTTGGGTGCTTAATAAGTTCCCATCTATCTTTAAAAACAAAGTCTTTATAAGTTGGACTCTTCTCATTATGACAGTTCTTACACCATGCCTCTATTGCCGCTTCATCCTTATACTCTATCAAACCGGCAGCAATAGATTTTGCTTTATCCTTCATAATCGGCATTGTTTTGTATCCTGAACCGGCACCATGACAAGTTTCACATTGAACACCGTCCTTAATGTCAAACTTGCTATCGAATAAAGCCGGGTCAACGGTTTTTCCAAGTGTGTGACATTCAAGACATTCTTTTGCTTCCGCCGGATTTGCTATACCTTTTGACTTTGCAATTTCTATAGCTTTATCAGAAGTCAGCGTGGTGTATGCCTGGGAATGATTGCTTTTTTGCCATATAGCTGCCTGCTTACCTGATTTCTCTGTCGTGTGGCACATTATACAGCCCTTTTTACCGATATACTTATTTTGGCTAAATGCCAAAGTTTGAAAAGCAACGAACACTGTAATAATTGTTAAAATCACTGTTAATTTACGCATAAATCCTCTCCTAAAATTTATATAATCGGGTTTATTTATCCTAAAAACATTTTATCCGTTTATAAATTTAATCCTTGTAAAATTAAATATACGATAAATATTTAAAAATACGAAAAAGAATTATTGGAAAAATTAATCTAAACAATGTAACTTTATTAAAATTAAGTGTTAATAATATTATAACTATATCAAAAAAAATATAAAATTATCTATAACATTTATTTCCAACAATCAATTCATACTTCTAAATATAGGACGATAAAATCATCCGATTTAGTTTCAAATTTCTAAAAAAAAGTTATTATGACACAAAATAAATGATTATTTATTAATATAAAAATGAAGTTTTTCATAAATCAAACAAATACTGTTTCAAAAAAAATGTAAAATAATTGAAAAAATATTACCTTTATCTTTTTTCATTGAACTATTTTCAGTAATTTGTAATCCCGTAATTAGACTCTTCATTTTTCATCATTAAAAGGGTTATATGGCTTCCAAAGCACATAAGTTGAAACAGACTAAGTATATTTTTATTACGGGTGGTGTTCTGTCTTCACTTGGCAAGGGTATTGCATCTGCATCCATCGGACTTCTTTTAAAGCAAAGAGGTTACAAGACAACTATTATGAAACTTGACCCATACATCAATGTTGACCCCGGGACTATGAACCCCTTTCAACATGGTGAAGTCTATGTAACAGATGACGGAGCAGAAACAGACCTGGATTTAGGACACTATGAAAGATTCCTGGGAGAATCACTAAATAAAACTAATAACACAACCACAGGCCAGGTTTATTACGAGGTGATTCGTAAGGAAAGACGAGGATTATATCTTGGAAAAACAGTGCAGGTAATTCCTCACATAACAGACGAAATCAAAAAGAGAATACTTACACATGAAGGCCAATTTGATTTTGTGATATGTGAAATCGGAGGCACTGTCGGTGATATTGAATCCTTGCCATTCCTCGAAGCTATTCGTCAGTTTACTCTCGAACGCGGAGTTCAAAATGCATTGAACATTTTATTGACTTATGTTCCATACATAAAATCCTCAGGCGAATTGAAAACCAAGCCGACACAGCACTCATTTAAAACACTGATGGAATATGGTATTCAGCCGGATATTTTGATTTGCAGGACAGAAACAAAACTATCAAAAGAGGAACGCTCGAAAATAGCTCTATTTTGCAATGTGAGTGAGGAAGCTGTTATTGATGGCTTGGATGTAGAAAACACAATTTATGAAGTGCCACTCTTGTACGAAAAGAGTTCGATGACTGAATTAATCCTAAAGAAACTCAGGATGCCGTTAAATCATCTTAACCTTAAGACATGGTCCAACTTTGTACATAGAATAAAGCATCCTAAGAATGAAGTTACGGTTGGATTAATAGGCAAATACACAAAATACAGAGATTCATATAAAAGTATAATTGAAGCTTTTATACATGCAGGCTCGATAAATAACACGAGAGTAAATGTCGAATTAAAAAATTCAGAAGATATTACAGGGGAAAATGTGGCAGAAGTCCTCCAGGGTTTAGACGGAATACTTGTAGGACCCGGCTTCGGTTCACGTGGCATCGAAGGAAAAATAGCGTCTATTAAATATGTCCGGGAAAATAAAATACCTTTTTTCGGAATATGTCTTGGATTGCAATGTGCAGTCATTGAATTTGCAAGAAATGTTTGTAACTTAACAGATGCAAATTCTTATGAATTTGATAAAATTACAAAAAATACTGTCATTGATTTGATGGAAGAACAAAAGAAAATAAAAAACAAGGGAGGCACAATGAGGCTGGGTGCTTATCCGTGTATCCTTATAAATTCGACAAAAGCACATGATGCTTATAAACAGGATTCTATTTCCGAAAGGCACAGGCACAGGTATGAAGTAAATAACAATTTCAGAGAACTGCTCCAACAAAACGGTATGATTATGAGCGGATTATCACCTGACCAAAAACTAGTGGAAATTATCGAGCTTAAAAACCACCCATGGTTTCTTGGGACTCAATTTCATCCCGAGTTGAAATCAAGAGCTGTAACAGGACAACCTTTGTTCATTAGCTTTATCAAATCAGTTCTTAAAAGAAAAAAAAGTAGAAATTCAAGAAATAATGGCAATAAAAAAGAACAAATAACTGTTATTAATTAAAATCGGAGGTTCAAATGAAAATATTATCAACCGCAATGGTTTTGATGCTTGCTTTAATTTTTATAGCATGCACCAGCACAACAACAACAACTAAAACAGAAACTAAAGAGGAACCGGGAATGATTACAACTCCGTCAGGATTGCAATACCAGGATATCGTTGCCGGAACCGGCACAGAAGCAAAAACCGGCAATAAAGTAAAAGTACACTATGTTGGAACTTTAACCGACGGAACAAAATTCGACAGTTCTGTTGACCGGGGCCAGCCATTTGACTTTGACCTTGGAGCAGGACGGGTTATTAAAGGATGGGACGAAGGAGTTGCAGGAATGAAAGTCGGTGGAAAAAGAAAACTCGTCATTCCACCTGAACTTGGTTATGGCGGCAGGGCAATCGGCAAGATTCCTGCAAATTCTACGTTAATATTCGAGGTCGAATTGTTAGATGTAAAATAAAATTTAAAAATGGAAATTGAATCAATTTTGCTATTTGAATCTGAAAGGGTAGATTACCTCTACCCTTTTTCAATCCTTCACTGTGCATGGGAAGTCCGATGCGGTGCATTCATGCTTTTTGAAAAAATTCAAAAGCAATTCCCTGATGCCAGAATAATTTATAAAGGAAGAGTAAAGCATGTTAATTCTTTTCTTGCAAGATATGAACACAAACCTCAAGATTTAAGAAAAGAGAACACACTCGTTTTAAGCGCATCTCTGATGCCTGATAAAGCTTTCTGGGATAATATATTCGATGCATACAGTCAATTCCAATCACAAAACAGCGAGAAAAAATCGGTCGTTTTCAGATACCAAAACTTCCCGATTGCCGCTTATATACCTAAGAATGAGTTAATTAACCCAACAGATTTCGATAAGCAGTTTTTACCAAAATTTTTATATAAGTTCGCTATTGTCCTTCCCCAAATTGATATTGATGAACCGAAAGTTATCAACTTTCTCTGGGATGCAATTGAATATAATTCATCTGCAATTGAAGATGATTTCCGATTTTTCAATAATATTACTGATTTTGATATATTAAAGAAATCAGGTGTTTTTCTGCTCAATAAAGATAAAATAAAAATTGATAAAACAGCAAAGATTGCACCGACAGTAGTGATTGATGCTTCGGAAGGTCCCGTGATTATTGAAAATGAAGTTACAATAATGCCACAATCAACAATTTATGGCCCCTGCTTTATTGGTAGTAATTCAATAGTAAAAGTTGGAGCAAAGATTTTTAGCAAAACAAGTATCGGCCCTTGGTGCAAAGTCGGAGGCGAGGTTGAAAATGCAATTATACAATCTTATTCAAACAAACAGCATGACGGCTATTTGGGCCACTCTTACTTATGCGAATGGGTAAATCTCGGTGCGGGAACTAATACTTCAGACCTGAAAAATACATATGGAAATATTAATGTTCAGCTCGGAGATAAAGAAATAAATACCGAAAGAATGTTTCTTGGACTGCTTTGTGGCGACCATACAAAATCTGCAATCAATACAGCATTTACAACAGGCACTACAGCAGGTATATTCGGTATTCTCGTATCAGATGGTTTTCTGCCAAATACAATTCCATCCTTTGCATGGAGAGGAACAAAAGGATGTACCCACTATAAAATTGAGAAAGCTTTAGAGACGGCACATATCGTAATGCAGAGGCGAAACAAAACTCTATTATCTGATGAAATTGAATTAATAAAACAAGAATACAAAACTATCACAAGCCCTCGATAAAAATGCATGAAATCAATTACATGTTCATCGTCCCCGGATTTGGCTTTGGCGGCTTGGAAATGCAGACTGTTTATCGTGCAAATGATGCGATAGAGCTTGGTTATAACGCTTTTCTAATTTGCGATAAATATTCTCGAACATTTGATTTTTCACTTTTACAAGGTATTAATACTTATCCAATCAAACAAAGAATAAAATATTTTGATTTATTTTATTCAATGAAGTTATCGAAATTATTTATGCGGCATGATATTAATATATGCGTTGTTTCCTCGACTAAGGCTCTGAGCCTTACAATTATTGCAAGAAAGTTTTCAACTAATAAGCCAAAAATAATTCTTTATCAACACATGCAGTCAGGATTAAAGAAAAAGGACTGGTTCCACAATTGGATTTATCGAAACATAGACGGAGTCATTGTTATTACTCAGAAAATGAAGGAAGAACTTAAAACTACAACAATATTCAATGAAGATAAAATTGAAGTTGTAACTCTTGGAATTCATCTTCATAAATTTAATCCGAAAAATCACAACAAACAATTAACTAAAAAGTTGTTTAATTTACCCGATGATAAATTTATTATCGGATGTGTCGGTAGATTAGATATTCACAAAGACCAGCTTACTGCAATCAAAGCATTATCACTTATCAATAATGAAAATATTATTTTGGTTCTTGTTGGAAATAAAGAAAATGAATACGTTGATTATTATAATCAAATGTTGGAATTAATCAATAGATTAGACTTACATAATCGAGTAATTATCCTGCCATTCACAGATAGGGTTCCTGAATTAATGAATTGCTTTGATATATTAGTCCACCCGGCACGTTCGGAAACATTTGGATTGGTTATTATCGAGGCAATGGCTTCAGGACTGCCTGTAATAGCTACAAACTCAGGTGGAGTTCCTGAGATTATAACACACAACGAAAATGGTTATTTGTTTGAACAATGCGATTATAATAATTTGGCAAAGTTGTTAATGAATTTAATTGATGATGAATCACTACGAGCAAAATTCACTCAAACAGCTTTTTTTAATGTAAAAGAAAATTATGATTATGTAAATCAGAGAGATAAATATTTTAACTTTTGTATGAAAGTATTATTCGAACAAAATAATTAAAGAGGATATAATTATGGATTGTAAAATCGAAAGAAATATGAAAAGATGTAATTGCACATATAATCCATGTTCGAGAAAGGGCAACTGCTGTGATTGTATAATCTATCATATAAATAGTAGAGAATTGCCTGCATGCTTTTTCACCACTGATGCTGAGCGGACTTATGACAGGTCTTACGAACATTTTGCAAGATTGGTAACTCAAGGAAGAATTTGAAAAAATTATGAAAATTGCTTTTACTTCTTTGTTTGATATTGATGACCCGAATATTATATCGGGGACTTTATATTACATGTCTCATTATTTAATAAAGCAAGGACTGAATGTCATTCATATTGACAAACTTCATAAAACTTATTATAAATTTTTAAAAATTAAAACTATTTTTCATTCTTTTAATAAAAAGAAATATCTGCGTTTGAGAGACCCATTCCTCGTTAAAAGAATAACAAAGCAAATTCAGAAACAAATTGACATAATAAATCCTGATATAGTATTTTCTCAGGGTTCACTTGAAGTATCCCTGCTGGGATGTAAACAACCAATTGTCATTTGGTGCGACGGCAATTTTGCTGATTTGATTGACAGGCATCCGCATTATTGCAATCTATCTGATAAGACTATAAAAGATAGTTTGATGTTGGAAAAAAAAGCTTATGACAGGGCTGCCCTGCTGATATTTCCTTCCGAATGGGCGGCTCAAAGCACAATTGAAAAATATAGTGTAAATCCATCCAAGGTTCATGTTGTTCCTTATGGAGCAAATATTGATTATGATATGGATGAAGAAGAAATAAAACAAAAAATTCTATCCAGACCAAGTGATATTATTAAAATATTATTTTCAGGAGTTGATTGGTATTATAAAGGCGGAGATGTTCTACTTGAAGCTGTTAATATATTAATTAGAAATGGTTTTAAGGTTGAACTGAATATTGTCGGTTGTAATCCTTCGCCGGATGAAGATATTTTAAAATATACAAAAGTTCATGGCTTTTTGAGAAAATCAATTGAAAGTGAAAGAAATCTTTTGCAACAACTATATCTCGATTCTCATTACTTTGTTCTACCTACAAGGTATGAAACTTATGGTATTTCATTTTGTGAAGCCAATGCTTATGGTTTGCCAGCTTTGGGAACTAATACAGGAGGTGTTCAATCTATTATAACAAATGGTATTAATGGTTTTCTTATTGAAGGAATCAATGCACCACAATTCATTGCAGAAAAAATTATTCGGTTATTCACTAATTATAATGAATATATTAATCTTGCCTTATCATCATTCAATGAATATAAAACAAGATTAAACTGGGATGCAGCTTGTTCAAAAGTGAAAAATTTATTACAGCAAATAAATGTAATCAAATAACTTTACTTTTTATACTTATCTATAACAGAATAATAATATCACTCTTTTTTCTTTAAATATAAAATAAATTATATCGATAAATTTCGTAATATAAATAGTAAAAATACACATTCAATCATTACTGTCCAGTTAAGGAAAAGAACAAAAAATGTAAATTATTAAAATACAATAAAATATAAATTAAATATTTTTTTTCGATTTGAAATCACTTTAAATTTCTTGTATTTACTTTTTCTGGGTAAA
>Ga0208373_1000602_pt1 | contig 59507 bp, 52 predicted proteins | sample RifOxyC2_FD_184036 | JGI IMG/M metagenome (GOLD analysis project Ga0208373, IMG submission 184036) | Soil microbial communities from Rifle, Colorado - Rifle Oxygen_injection C2 (SPAdes) | ecosystem: Environmental > Terrestrial > Deep subsurface > Rock core/Sediment | place: Rifle, Colorado...
CCTCAGCACGGAATTTTAGAGGGGATGGTGGAAATAGGATATGGCAAATCTAAACGGGCACGAAGTTGGAAACGACGGATACAGCCAAGAAGAGCCTGTAATCACTACGTCACCGTTCTACTCGACTAAAATATCTTACAAGAGGTGTGAAATGACAGATAACGCGTTAGCTGTATTTGAAAACTATAAAATTCGGCGGCATTACGATGAGGAAAATGAGATGTGGTACTTCTCGGTGGTTGATATCATTTCCGTGCTAATTCAACAGCCGGATTATCAATCTGCAAGAAATTATTGGAAAGTATTGAAAAACCGGTTAAAGAAGGAAGGAAGTGAGTCGGTTACAAAATGTAACCGACTGAAATTGGAAGCTGCTGATGGCAAGAAATACCTTACTGATGTAGCCGGTCCGGAACCCCTTTTGCGTCTTATTCAATCTGTACCAAGCCCAAAAGCTGAGCCTATCAAATTATGGTTTGCAAATCAAATTAGGGACAGCGACCAATAAAAACACGAAAGTGAACGCATAAATAATAAAACGAAATGACAAGTGCCCTTGCTACATTGGTGGTCAATATTGAAGATGCTGTCTGTGTAAATGAGAACATTAATTTCAGATTCAGGAGAAGAAAATGGGAAATAATAAAAAGAAGGATGAACTCTGGCAGGAGGCGTACAGAAAATGCCGGCTTTCGGCAAGACATATTCAAATGGCGAAGGAGATGGGACTTAATCCTCTAAGTTTAATTAAAAATATTCCTAATCCCAAGGATCAATGGAAACTCCCTGTCAGAGACTGGATAGAAGAAATATATGAAAAAAGATTTAAAAAAAATATCGGAGATAGCCCCTCTTGAGACGGGCAAACACAATAAATGTTTGGTTGAGGAGGATATTTGTTTTTTGAAAGCGAAATCTCGAAATATAGAAAATGGAGAAGCGTTGGTTTAGAACTGGTTAATAACCGGATATATAAAGGTTTGCCAAAAGAATATATTCTTGAAGCTGCAAAAGACTTGCGTATATTGAAAAATGAAATAATTGTTTTTGGAGAAAATGATACAAACTATTTGCCGGATAGAGCAATTTATGATATTGAAAGAAACGGCGAATTCTGGATTGATCAATATATAAAGACACTTGGAAGCAGTTTAACTCGCAAAGAATACAAATTTGCAGAGGCGATGAAAGATTCTTTTTATTCATTGTTTTTTATCAATGATTCTGAAGAAGGCAAGTTGCTTCATGTAATGGATGTATTTTCAGGGGAGAAATATCGGATAATGGATATTAATTTGAGCCAGTCAGATATGGAGTCCGGATTTTTATTGTCTGCAAGAATTCTTTCCATTGATGGGATAAATTTCGCATCCGGAGCAAGTTGTATCTTCAGAAAAGAGCATCTTGCGGAATTAAAGAAAAACTTTACGGAGCTTTATGAGAAAAAGAAGAATGAAATGAGCTGGCAGAAAATGATGAGAAAATACAGTTTTTATTTTTATCTTATGGCGAAGAAATATAATGAAGTGAAAGTATATACAGATACAGGAACGTCTTTATGAGGAGCCGATCCAAATTAGGGACAACGACAAAAAATTGGGGACAGCCCCAGGGTCGGTGCAGTCCCCTGACAGTTTGTGAGGAAAAATGATTATAAGATGTACCGTAAAACTTATGAAAGAGATGGGGATAGAACCGAAAATGGCGGCGGTTGATGCCGGCGGCAGTACAACTCTTGGGGATTGGCATGCTAATTTGTTTTATCTGGATAGGAAGAAGAATGTTATATTTATGAATGATAAAACGGTGTATACCGTTATTGCTTTTCAGGTGAACAGGGAACAGATTCGGGATTTGGGGAAGATTTTGAGGCGGGAACTGGGGAAAACTCTTCTTCAGGACGGTGTGGACGGCGCTTTGATACAAAAACTGGTTGAAGAAATAAAAAATGTGAGTTTTGGCCCTACGAATAACAGAAGAGTCGTAGGGGCAATGGTTGATCATACTAAATATATGTGGAACTATATAGATAACCCGGATACCGGCTGGAGCGAGGAGAACTTGAGCAATACCATCAAGCTGATGAACAGGACTCCGATGCTTGCTCCGGCGTATGTGTATGCCGTTGATTTGCTTGGAGTGCTTCTTGGAATTAAAATATCCACAAAAAAAGATTGAAAATATAAATTCATCAACAAGGCGGAAAGATATGAGCGACAATAAATTTAAGGTAATTGAAGGCGGCGCGGGGAAAACTCCGGGGTTAACTATTTTGTTGACCGAAAAAGAGCGGAAATTTCTTCTTGACGAATGTATTATTGATGATCCCGATATAATAGAGGCAATTGAAACTGCTCCCCTCAATGGCAAAAATTACACCCTTACACTGCCCGATGAAGATATGGAACATCTGGACGGGTGCGTGAGTTTTGTTTATGGCGAGTATGCCGCAGAAAACCACGGAGGTAACTCCGTGGATGAATGCGGCATGAATAATAAATTGAATTCCACTTGCCGAAACTCCGGACGTAAGTCCGCAGAGGTTTATAATCATGAGAAATCAAAGAAGAAATTAAAAATTTGTGAAGGCATCTTAGATAAGACAGATCCTGCGGTCTACGGTGAAGACAGCATTTATGGAGATGAACTTATTCGAAAAGAGCTTCTGAGGCAGCAGCTCATTGAGGTAATAAATACGCAGATAAGCGAAAATAATCCTCCGGAAACAAAACTGACCTACGACAGGCTGATGAAACAGTTTAAAGACCATGATGAAGTTATGAGGCATATCGGCTGTGTTATCGTTGCTGAAATATTTGATGTGCTAAAAAAGAAGGAACCGTACAACAAAGAAAGATATGTGGAAAAATTGAATAACCTTCCCGACCTTTCCTGGATGAATGAATGAAAAAAATTAATCTGAAAAAACGCGCTCTACTTTTGTCTTATTTCACTGTCTTATATAATATTGCCGAAGGGCTGATATCGGTTTTTGCAGGGGCTGCGGCGGGGAGTATTTCGCTTGTCGGGTTTGGGTTGGATAGTTTTGTTGAATCTTTATCCGGAGGGGTGATGATATGGCGGTTTTCTCCGGGGAAAAAAGTAAGTGAAGAGGAAGAAGAAAAGATAGAGAGAAGGGCGGAAAAATTCGTAGCGATGACGTTTTTTATCCTATCCGCTTACGTTTTATACAGTTCCATAAGTAAACTCGTTTTACATGAAGTGCCGCAGACAAGTATCCTGGGGTTTGCTATAACAATACTGTCGCTCATTATTATGCCGATACTATATGTTATGAAGTACAGGACCGGCATGCAGTTGAAAAGCCGCAGTCTTATAGCGGATTCGAAAGAAACTCTTGCGTGTTGTTATCTTTCCGGAGCTGTTCTAATAGGTCTGATTCTTAATGCGTTGATTGGATGGTGGTGGTCGGATCCTGTGGTCGGGCTCATTATAGTGTATTTTCTTGTAAAAGAAGGAATAGAAGCCTGGAAAGGCGAATGTGAATGTTGTTTGGAGTAATGTGACCTGGATCATATAGGGAAAACAACTTCCATGAGATTATTTAGTAAGGAAATATTTTAAGTTAATAAAAAAAAATGATCCCCACCCTATCCCTCCCCTTAGAAAGGGAGGGAAGTATATGGAAAGGAGAGAGAAAAATATGGCTGAAAATGTGATAATAAATGAAGTAACGTGTACGGGGTGCAAAAAGTGCGTTGATATGTGCCCGCAGGGAATACTCTATATTGACGAGAAGACGAAGAAATGCAAAGTGACGGATGCCTCAAAATGCGACCGTCTCGGGGGTTGTGAGAGAGTATGCAAAAGCAAATCCATAAAAATATCCTAAAGGAAAAGAAAATGGTATTCAAAGTAATTATCGGAGTTGTCGTCGGTGCCTTAATCGGCGCGGGAAGCGGATACTTGTTCAGCTGTGCCGGCGGAACCTGTCCTTTAGCCGGAAGTCCCTGGCGCGGAGCCATTACGGGAGCTATACTGGGCTTGATTTTTACAATTTAAAAACCGGAGGTCTCTATGAAACTGGGAATAGTAATATATTCAAATGAAGCAGAGGTGGTTTGGAACGCGTTCCGGCTGGCAAATTTTTCGCTTGGAGAAAAGGATGATGTAAGTGTATTCCTCCTTGCCAAGGGTGTGGAGTATGAAGCCCTTTCTGGTGCAAAATACAATATAGTTGAGCTGGCGCAAAAGCTTTTGGATGCAGGCGGCAAGATACTTGCATGCGGAACCTGCCTAAAACAAAGGCAGAAAGACGGCAGTCAGTTGTGTCCTCTTTCAACAATGAAAGATCTGTACCAGATGATAAAAGAATCGGATAAGGTTGTAACATTCTAAGGAGTTATTTCCGTTATGGAAAAAATCTATCTGGATTATAATGCTACAACGCCTATACATCCGCTCGCGGCAAAAGAGATGGAGAAGTATATTTATGAATACTTCGGTAATCCTTCGAGTTCGCATTGGGCGGGGAAGAAGGCGCATGACGGGGTTGAAAACGCGCGAAAGCAAGTTGCCTCTCTTCTGGGATGCTTGCCGGAAGAGATTGTTTTTACGAGCGGCGGTACGGAATCAAATAACTATGCTATTCGCGGCGCAGCGGAACTGCTTAAACATAAAGGTAATCACATAATTACTACCCGGATAGAGCATCCTGCGGTCCTAAAACCGTGTCAGTACCTTGAGAAAAAAGGATTTGAGGTGACTTACTTGCCTGTAGATAAGTATGGCCGCGTAAGTCCTGATGCTGTCAGGAAAGCAGTAAAACCTTCTACAATTTTGATAACTATCATGCATGCGAATAATGAAGTGGGAACGATTCAGCCGCTTAAAGAGATTTCTGAAATTGCAAAAAAATATAAGATATTATTTCATACGGATGCCGCTCAAAGCGTCGGGAAGATACCGACTAAGGTTGAGGAGTTGGGCGTTGACCTTCTTACGGTAGCCGGGCATAAGTTATATGCGCCGAAAGGTATCGGTGTTCTCTATATCAGAGAAGGCGTAGGTCTGCAGCCGCTGATATTAGGAGCGGGTCATGAGCGTGGTCGCAGAGCCGGGACGGAGAATGTTATACAAATCGCAGGCCTGGGAAAAGCTTGTCAGCTCATGGAAAAGGAAATGGAGAAACACTCTAAAAAGATAAAAAACCTGAGAGACTATTTTTATCTTGGAATAAAGAAATTGAAAGTTGAAACGATGTTTAACGGGGATCCGGAAAACGGTCTTCCTAATACCCTGAATATAAGCTTCAAAGGTATTAACAGCAATAAACTACTGGAAAAAATACCGTCCCTGGCGGTTTCCACCGGCTCGGCTTGTCACGCGAATTCTTCTGAACCTTCGAAAGTTCTTATGGCTATGGGGATGAAAAAAGAGGAAGCCTTTGGCGCAATAAGATTTAGTTTGGGCTTGTTCACGACAAAAAATGATATTGAACATGCATTAGCAATACTAAACAAAGCCCTTAAGAAGTAAAAGTAAAGTTATAGCTCATTTCTTAAACTCTGAAGTTCATTAGGATTTCGATAGGTCTAATTTCCTCCCTCTTTTCTCTAATCCCTTTGCCTTTCCTTTGTTTTTGTAGTAAAATACAGATGTAATTGATTTATTGGGTGAAAAGAGAAGGGGCGTTGTTTAATAGGAGAGACTATTGTCTCTAATTTTAAAGAAACAGCAAATTTTATAATGAGGTTTCATGGAAATTAAGCAGGTTAAAAAGCTTATAAGGCAGAAAGAGGGCTTGCACCTTGAGTTTAAATCCGGACGCGATGGTGTTGGGAATTCTTTTTATGAGAGCGTTTGCGCGTTCATGAACACAGAAGGGGGGGACATTTTTGTCGGCGTAAACGACAAGGGCATTGTGGACGGGGTAGATCCTGCTTCCTTGGAAAAAACAGGGACAGAGATAATAACCACCCTGAGCAATTCCAATAAAATTGATCCTGCGGTATCTCTGGAGCCGGTACGATATGAACTCAACGGGAAGAGCATCTTGCACCTTTCGGTTCCTGAGAGCTCAAGAGTGCACAAGCTAAAGGGAGTTGTTTATGCGAGACGGGGCGAGAGTGATCTCAAACTCGCTTCTCAGGACGAAATATCAAAAATATATATAAAAAAACAGAACTATTACGCGGAAACAAAGGTTTACAAGGATATAAAGTACAAACAACTAGACGGGAAGACCATAGCTAAGGCGCGAAATTATATTGCCTCAGGGAAACCGGGACATCCCTGGCTGGCTTACAAGAATGAAGAGTTCCTTGAAAAAGCAGAATTGTATAAAAATTCAGGAAGGTCTGCTGATAAGGGCCCGACTCTGGCTGCAATTCTTCTGTTTGGTAAAACAGAAACAATACGCTCGATTATGCCTCAATATAAAGTGGACTGCCTTGTAAAGAGAATCAATGTTGACAGGTACGATGACCGCCTTGAGATCAAACAAAACCTTATTGAAACATATTTACTTATGATGGGGTTTGTTGAGCGATATCTTCCGGATCCGTTTTATATGGAAGGTTATACAAGGTTAAGTCTCAGGGAAAAGATATTCAGAGAGATTGCAGGGAATTTGCTTGTACACAGGGATTATACCAGTGCTTTTCCTGCGGAATTGATTATCTATAAAGATAGGGTTGAAGCAACGAATCCTTGTATTCCGAGAAGGAAAGGTCCGATAACACTTGCCAGTCACTATCATGTTCAAAAGAATCCTCTAATATCAGGATTTTTTCAGCAACTTGGCTGGGCGGATGAAATCGGCTCCGGCATTGTCAATGTAAATAGATATCTGCCAAAGTATGACACCAAAGGCAAAGCCGAGTTTTTTGAAGATGAGATATTTAAGACGGTTATAAGCTTGGGGGGTACCCCTCAAGCTACCCCCCAAGCTCGGGAAGAAGAAAGAACCAATGCTATCCTTGAATATTGCAGGGAAGCCAGGAGTATGAGTGAGATTCAAAAACAACTAAAAATAAAAGACCGAAAATATTTCAGAAGAGAAATAATAGCTCCGCTTGTGAAAAATAAAATATTGGAACTGACAATTCCGGATAAACCAAACAGCCCGAATCAGAAATATAGGGCTACAACACATGGAAAAGCCTTACTTGAAAACAAATGATAATAAATACTGTCAGTACTAGTTGAGTGCCAGTACAGTATCAGTCGATACTAAGTTGGATGTAAGGTTGAGTGCAAACAAAAGGAAGATAACTAATCTATGCTGAAAAGATATACAAAATATAAAGATCCAAGGATAAATGGATGGGGGAGATTCCTCATGATGGTTATTTTCGTAGTTTTGTAGTTACTCAACTATAGGGCGCCTTTAAAAAGCTCAATATCATGTCTTAGACAGATCCGCCTCAGGCGGAAATTGAGCAACTACAAGAAAAATCACGTATTTCCCCCTTATTTAGACTAATCAGAGAAACAGTAATGTTTAGCAAGGGAAAATAAATGGTATACTAATTTAGCTAACGGTATATTGACGGCTTGTCAGTATACCAATTAAGTGAATTGATATGACAACGAGGGATTTCTGATGACGGAATTTAAGGAAACTGTGAAGGTTGTTTGCATAAGTGATACTCACGGACTTCATAAATCTATGGAAAAGAAACTGCCTGCTGGGGATATGATTATTCATGCCGGGGATTGTACAAATGTCGGAGAATTGGGACAGATTGCTATGTTTTTTGATTGGTATGCTGAACTGCCTTATAAACACAAAATACTGATAGCAGGTAATCATGATTTTGGGTTTCAAGATAGATTTAATGATGTACAAAAGTTTTTAGAAGGAAGAGGAATAACCTATCTTCAGGACTCCTGTGCGGCAATAGAGGGCGTAAAAATATTCGGCAGTCCCTGGACGCTGGCTTTTCAAAACTGGGCATTCATGACAAATGAAACAGGTTTGGAAGAAGTTTACAGAAAACAAATTTCTCAAGAAGGAAGTCCGGATATTATAGTAACTCATAGTCCGTTGAAAGGTTTTCTTGATTCAACAGTCACTGAAGGAGAACATCTGGGTTGTAATGCCTTGCTTACGCCAATTAGGTTGCACTTTCCTCAATATGTCATTCACGGGCATATTCACGGCGGGTATGGTAAGCACAAGTTAAATAAACAGACTACTCTAATCAATGCGTCTATCTGTAATGAAGCATATGACCCTGTTAACAAACCAATAGTGATTGAAGTTATTAAAAACAAAGATTTGAAGAAAGAGAACAAAAAGCTGCGGGAATTATTTAAAAAGACGCTGTCCGCCTGCAAGGCGAGATCTCGCCAATGAAGTATTGGCGGGGATCCCTGATATCCCAAAAAATCGGATTTCGGGATGACAAAGGGAGAAAATGAATATACTGAACATTGGACATATTGAAAATCTGGCTTTGCCTCTGGTTTATGAGCGGGGGCGGGAAATATTTGATTGTGAAATAATAGAGGATTTCAGAGAAGACAGCCGTTCTGTTACCGCGCGCGTTGAAGCCAGTGGGGGTGACGTATTTTATACTGTGCATATGGAAGAAGATGACTCTCTTGAACTGTCGGCGCATTGCAACTGTCCCTATGAAGGTGAAAAGTTCTGCAAGCATATTATTGCTGTCTTTTTGGAACATAACAGCCGGCATGTGTCCGGAAATATTGAAGCCGCTAAAGAAGAAAAAGACAAATTTGAAGCGTCGCTTCTTGCAAAGTCCAAGGAAGAACTTGTGAAAATAATTAACGAGGGTTTGCCGGAAGAAAAGAAAGAGGAATTATTACTCCGTTCTATTATCGGTGGAATTGAGATAAAAGAAGCCTCTGCTATAATGAAAAAGAAAATAAACGAAACTTTCAGGAAAAACAGGTATTTTGGATACAAAGGCGCGTACATCGTTGCCGAAAAGTCGTCTGAAATAGTCAACGCAATCGCGCGGATAGGATCAAAAAACACAGAAGAAGCGCTTGAGCTTTTAGGTCACTTTTTCTCGAAAGCGAAGAATATATTTAATGATGTAGATGATTCAGGCGGTAGTTTTGGCATGGAAATATCGGCTGCTGCCGGATATCTGACAGAATTACTGGATATTGCAAAAAGCTCTGTAATGAAGAACAGGATAATCAAGACTCTCTACAAAGAATGGTGTGACGACGGTTACGGGTATTATGACTGTCTGAAAGTCGTACTGGAGTCCGTTCATCTGACAAAAGAAGAAACAAATCTTTTAATCCCGGATATTGAGAAAGCAATAAAAGACGCTGAAGAAACACTTGGAAATGAAACAGACGGGTTTAATAAAACCAGTATGAGGATAGACATTCAGTTTTGTGTCCAGCTTTGCGCTTTTTTGCGCGTTAACTCCGGAGAAACGCAGGAAGGAATAAGTTTCATGAAAAAGCATCTGGCCATTACAGAAGACTATGAGACTCTGGGGCAGATTTTAATGCAAAAAGGATATCTTGAGGAAGCCGAAAATGTGTTAAAGGAAGGACTTCTTAAACAAAGAGGATTAAAAGACGATTTGTTTAATAAACTAATAGCTCTTTATGAAGATAAAGGAGATTCTAAAGGGTTGGCTGACATATTGATACAGAGATATAAATATAGACCTTCTTTAGAATATTATAAGAAAATTAAGTCGTTAAGGCCCGATAACTGGCAAGAGATCAAAGGAAAACTTATTTTAATAGCAAAAAAAGACAGATCGCCGGATATCATTGTTGATATTCTTATAGAAGAAAAAGAACTGCTGCAGGCGTATGAACTGATACTAACGTATCCGGAAGACAGATATGCCATGGAAAGATTCGGCAAGTTATTCTCAGCTTCGGATCCTGAGAAAGCAATATTTTGTTTTCAAAAATGCGTGGAATACATTGTGCCGGACGGAAGCACGCATTACTGGAAGGCCGTAGGATTTATAGACCGGATAGAAAAACTCTGCAAGAAATTAAAAAAAGAGAGTGTTTTTCAACAATATATTGATACCATTAGAATTAAATATAGACTCAAAAAAACTCTGATTGAGAGGATACGCAAATATTAAATCATGGAAAACAGAGAACTTTTTAGACATATGGCAGAGGAGTTTGTAGGGAAAGTTAAGGGATTTGAGAGCGTCCTGGAGATTGCCCTTGCCGGCTCGGTGGCGGGGGGAGACCCAAACCCGCTTGACCTTGATATTGCCATGGTTTTGAAAGATGTTAAGGATATTATTGATATAGCGAAACTTTCAAGACAGACTCGCGCCAAGATACTGAATCTGGATATTTTTGTCTTTGATAAATCCGCGGAGTATCTGGGAAGAATATGTCATAGAAAAGAATGTCCCGGAGGTTCTGTTGATTGTTATGTCGAAAATTGCGGGAAAGTGAAGCATTTAAGGATGCTGGAAGAATTTGTGTTTGATCAAAAATCATTTTTTAGAAAGAAGATAGAGATATTATACTCGGAAGGGGAAAGCGTGCTGTTGAAAAAACAAATAGAAGTAATGAGCGCCCTTGACCTTAAGGAACCGGAGGGTAAGGAAAATACGGAAACTAAAGAACTGAAATGTCTTGAGTGTGGTAGATACTTTAAGTTTACTCCGACTGAACAGAAAAAATTTACCAAAAACGGATTTAAACCGCCAAAGCGGTGCGAAAAATGCAGAGACAAACAGTTTTTTGAAGAAATGGGAGTGGAAGAAGCAGACCTTGAGGAACTAAAGATTGAAGAAAAAGACGGGTACTTTTTGGATGATGGGACGCAGGTGGAACCAAAGTATATTCCAAAGCCGGGTTTGTGTTTGCTTTGCAGGTATGACAGTGATCCGGAGCAAAAAATTCTCTGTAATTTAACGCGCATTGACGGGCAAAACGGTAAGGAGTTTTTCTGTGAAGGTTTTGAAAAGAAGTAAATATCTGACAGGAGAGGCGGGTTGAAATGGGGAAGGAAGTTTTAAGCTTCAGAAGAGCTAATGAAAAAAATAATTTAAAAGTGAAGGATTCAAAGCTTGCCAAGGAATGGCACCCCGTTAAGAACGGGAAGCTTACCCCTGATGATTTGCAGGCGGGATCAGGAAAGAGCGCCTGGTGGATGTGCAAAAAGGGACACGAATGGCAGAGCGTTATCAGAAATAGAAATAAAGGAGCGAGATGTCCTTATTGCTCTAAGATAAAAGCCAGCAAAGAGTATTGTCTTGCCGTGCAAAGGCCTGATGCTGCAAAAAATTGGAATAAAGAAAAGAACGGGAAGCTGACGCCAAATGATGTAACCGGCGGCTCAGGAAAAAAAGTATGGTGGATTTGCAAAAATGGACACGAGTGGGACGCTGCAATATCAAGCAGAAATCAAGGATTTGGCTGTCCCTGCTGCAGTCATCATAGGGTATGTAAAGATAGCTGTCTGGCGACGAATTATCCGGATACGGCTAAAGATTGGCATCCTTCAAGGAATGGAACACTCACTCCTTATGATGTGATGCCGCACTCGTCAAAAAAAGTGTGGTGGAAATGTGAAATGGGCCATAATGAGTATAGGCCTATAGGCGTAAGAAGAGAGCTCGGATGTAAAGATTGTAACTATGCTTTAAGGCAGAGCTTGAAACAAAAAGTGGTTATGAGTTCCGGCGGAGGTATAGCCCGTGAACTCACTGCGAAGCTTCGCAGGACGTCTAAAATAAAAGCAAAATATATGAATAAAGAGATATTTAACCGGCCGTTTGAGAAATTAAAGAAAAAGTAAAAAGACGCTGGATTCCGTATCTAGTACGGACATTACCCCCAACCGTACCTTCCTGGTGGAGCAGAGAATCGAGAATAGATAAGAAGAGGATAATGAATAGATCAGGGGAACGTTAAGCAAAGGTTTAAATATTAGACCATATATTCTTTGCGAAATCCACCTGGGCGGATGAACTAGGGAAAGGGGAATTTAACCTTTCTTAAACTCTGAAGTGAAATGGAACTCTACGTCCGGGTACTTTTCCATGAAGTAGTTGAGGGACCATTCTGATTCCGCAAAGAAGACCAGGTTCTTATCCTTATCGTAGCCCAAACTGTCGGCTTTGAAACGGCAGAAATCCTCAAACATTACCGGGTTTTTAGAGGTTATCCAGCAGGCTTTGTAGAACTTTAGCGGCTCAAAACGACACTCGGCGCCGTACTCGTGTTTTAAGCGGTATTGAATTACTTCGAATTGTAGTTGACCTACTGTTCCGACGATCTTGCGGCGGCCATAGGTAAAGGTGAAGAGCTGAGCCAGACCTTCATCTGTGAGCTGGTGGATTCCTTTCTCCAGCTGTTTTGCTTTCATGGATGTGTGGATTAGTTCTTTAAATATCTCCGGAGAGAAGCTGGGTATTCCGTGGAATTTGAGCTCTTCGCCTTCGGTTAAAGTATCTCCTATCTTAAAATTCTCCTTGTCATACAGTCCGATAACATCTCCGGGGTAAGCTTCTTCAATGAGCTCTTTCTTCTGTCCTAAAAAGCTTGCGGGGGTGTTGAAACGAAGTTCTGTTCCTAAGCGGACATGATGGTAGAATTTATTCCTTTCGAATTTTCCGGAACAGACTCTGAAAAAGGCAATACGGTCCCGGTGACGGGCATCTAGATTTGCGTGTATCTTGAAAACAAAACCGCTGAAAGCCGGTTCTTCCGGAAGGACCTTACGGCTTTCGGTCATCATAGGCCCCGGTCCGGGCGCAATTTCGACAAACGTATCCAGAAGTTCTTTAACTCCGAAGTTATTAAGCGCGCTGCCGAAGAACACAGGCGCCAGAGTACCCGAAAGATAATGAAACTTGTCGAAGGGATCATAAACCCCGTCAAAGAGCTCCATATCTTCTCTTAACTGCTTTGCGTGGTTCGCCCCTATCTGTTCGTCCAGTAATTTGTTTTTGAGGTCAGAAACTGCGATAACATCTTTTCCCTGGGAGCGCATAAGATAAAGGTTTTGATTGTGGAGGTTATAAACACCTTTAAAGTCGGAACCCCTGCTTATGGGCCAGCTTAAAGGCCTTACCTTTATATTAAGTTTGTTTTCCAGCTCATCAAGGAGTTCAAAAGGGCTTCCGCCTTCTCTGTCGAGTTTGTTTACAAATATAATAACCGGGGTATTTCTCATGCGGCAGACTTTCATAAGCTTTTCTGTCTGCTCTTCCACGCCTTTGACACTGTCTACCACGAGGATCACACTGTCAACTGCTGTGAGCGTTCGATATGTATCTTCTGCAAAATCTTTGTGACCCGGAGTATCCAGAAGGTTGATATTCATTTCCTTGTATTCAAAACTCATTACCGCCGAGGCAACCGAGATTCCTCGTTGTCTTTCTATTTCCATAAAATCGGAAATTGTGCTTTTTTGGATCTTGTTTGATTTTACCGCGCCTGCGCTCTGTATTGCCCCCGCGAAAAGCAAAAACTTCTCCGTAAGGGTTGTTTTCCCTGCGTCAGGATGACTGATTATTGCAAAAGTCTTTCTTTTATTTATCTCATCTATTTGGCTCAAAAATACCGCCTCTTGAAAAAAAATAACCAGCTTAAGCCGGCTATGTTAATATCTTTCCCTGTAGTCCGGGGACTAAAGCTATTATAACTGTTTTGATCTTGTTTGTAAAACTCAAAATCATTTATTTGGGAATACTATGTATGTTACAATAATTAAATATATTATGAATAGCCGGAGTAACACTCCGGTTTATGATTAAAAGGAGTAACCTCATGTTAAGAATATTTTTACGCCCGGTATTATTTTGCATGCTCTTTGTGTTTTCGGCTTCAGCCGAAACTAAAAATGCTATCCTGATATCTCTTGACGGAGCGCAAAGAGCGCATCTTTATGAACTGCTTGGCGCCGGTAAGTTACCTGCAATAAAAGAGTTAAAAGCAAACGGTGCTCTTGTGGAGATAAGAATTGAGGGACATCAGACGGAAACCGGCCCGGGACACGCAGAGATGTTAACAGGGCTTTCAAAAGAGATTAACAATGTAGTAACCAATGGAAACTACAAGGCTATACCTGAAGGATTCACTATTTGTGAGAGATTGGAAAAAGCTGAGGGGAAAAATAATATTATAACGGTAATGGTAATGGGAAAAGAGGGGTATATGGGTGCGAAGAAATCTTCCCAGCCATATTTTAATGCAAAAAATAATATTGATGTCTGGGACGGGGATGAAACGAGACTCGTAGAAGTTGTCGGTCCGAAAGCCTTAGGTTATCTGGAACAATATAAGGATAAAAGATTTTTTATGTTCTTTCATTTTAAGGATACGGATACAGAAGGTCACGGTTATGGTGAGAACTCTCCGGAATATGAAGCCGCTTTTATCCTTGAGGATGCCTGGATCGGGAGAATTATGGAGAAGCTAAAGGAGTTGAAGATCTACGATAAAACCCTCATCTATGTTACGGCTGATCATGGTTTTAACGAGGGGTCAAAAAATCATAATAAATCTCCGGAGATATTTTTAGCTGCAAATGATAAGACGGTTATAAATAATGGTACTCAGGCGGATATTGTGCCTACTATTTTGAGTCAATTTAATGTAGATCTGTCAAAACTCGAACCGCATTTGTCCGGAAAGCCGTTGAATAGGTAAGTATCTTCGTAGCAAATTGACTTAATACATTTGTTTTACTTGCTTCTTTAATTGTCTGAAAATTTAATTAATAGCAGGTGATTTAATTCATTGGATTTGATAAAATAATCAGCCATAGCTTGTAGGCAAATATCTTTTTGGAGGATGAATGTATGTTTAAAAAAATGATTTTAATATTTGCAGTTATCTTATCGTGCATTTTCATCCAGGCCGCGGAAAAGCTCATTCTGGTAAATTCGACAACTTTTGACGGATTGACTCCGGCAAGGCAGTATATAGAGGTAAATGGTGTCTGGATTAAACATATCTACCCTCCTTCGGTTTTGATTGTAGATGATAAAAACAGTGAAAAAATAAAAAACATTCACGGAATAACCGGGATTTATACGGATAAAATTGAAAGTCAGGTAATAAGTGCATTAACCGGCTCGGCAAATATTGGCGCAATTGCCTGGAATCAAAACCGGGATTCTCTTAAAAAAGCACCTGCGGCACCAGAAGTTCTTCCTTCCTATTTCTTTGACGGGAGTGATTGTCTTATTTCGCCTGACTACAATGCGGCAAAATATAAAAGTCCGGGTTTTTTTGGTAAGGTGCTTCCTGAGCCTGCTACTTATATGACTACCGGTTATCTTCTTGGGAGTACTGCAATAGGTATTATCTTTCCTCAATGTAACGGGACTAGTGAACCAATCGTGCATACCTGGACCTTGGGTGAAATTGCTACTTATACAAGCACTTATCAAACTGAGATGAATAAATTTATTGCCTCGGAGCCAAAAGCGCATATTACTTTTATCTATGAGATTAAAACAATCCCTGTAGACTTTGAGCCGGCTAACTATGGGAGCACTACTATAAGCGTTGAAACAGCGGGTATTGCCAAATGGATGCCTCAAGTGCTAACGGCTCTTGGTGTTTCCGGTCAAAGAGCGTATTGCAATACTTTGCAGAAGAATTATAAAACGGATTGGGCCTATATGGATTTTGAGGTAGAAGCTACAAATGGAAGATCGTTTGCATACTTTGGCGGGCCTTATACCGTTAACTTTAACCATGCTGCTGGAGCCCATGAAGCGGTTCATATCTATTATGGTCAGGATGAGTATTCGGGAAACGGGAACTCGGATGCTGCTACAACCAGCGGGTATTATTCCACACCGAACACTAATTATTTAGGTGCTGTTGAACCAAACTGTATAATGAAAACAGGCACAGGTACAACTTTTTGTACCTACACAAGAGCTCAGCTGGGTTGGGTTGATTTGAATGCAAATGCTGTTATGGATTTGCTTGAAGTACCGCCTTCCGGAACTGTATCTTTAGGAGGTAAAATATTAACGGGAGTAGCTAAAGCGGGAACCCCTCCCGGTGTTTCTTCTGATTTTGGACCTTGTTGGGGTCCGATATCAGGCTTTACCATAAAAGATATATCTTCCGTCATGTATCGTGTGGATGGCGGAGATTGGGTACCGGCTTCTGCCTCAGACGGGAAATTTGACAGTGCGTACGAACCATATTCCTTCTATCCTACTGCGGAGCATGAAGGTACTACTCATACTCTTGATATAAAATTTACGGAGGCCGCAGGTCTAAGCACTACTATATCAACCACCGTCGGGGTTCTTGATATTCTGGCTCCGGTAAGCAAAGCGGTTTGTTATCCGATTCCGTTTAATCCGAGAGAAGAGGGCGCAAAGTTAAATATTGCCACCGGGGCTGTAAATCAATCCTTTACAGTTGCCATATATAGTATGTCAGGAGAGAAAATAAGGACACTTTCTGAAGCGGGAACAGAAATTTATGCGGATACCGGTTTTGCTTCCTGGAACGGAAAAAATACGGCAGGAGAGGAAGTTGCGAGCGGTATATATTATGTTGTCGCTACGTCAGGTACTAAGACTGCCAAAGGTAAACTATTGGTGAAGAAAAAATGAGAAAACATAAATTTAAAGCACTGATAATTCTTGCTTTTGCCGCGCTCGTTCATGCCGGCGCCGGAAGCACAGGAAATGAAATTTTAAAAATCAATGTTGGTGCTAAGCCTATCGGAATGGGCGGTGCATTTACCGGACTTGCAAACAATGTTGATGCGATATACTATAATCCCGCGGGGCTTGTTCAAATAGAAGAAATGGAGCTTTCCCTTATGCATTCGGAATATATTGTAGATACCCGTTGTGAGTATGCAGCAGTGGCTTTGCCTGTTAAAAATATGACTTTTGGTGTTAATACGGTTTTTGTTTGGAATAGTTTTGAAAAGCTGGATGATTCAGGAACCTTACTTGGAACTATTCTTGTTTACAACTCTGCTACAACTTTTTCCTGGGCTATTGTTCCATTACCTAAGGCAATGCCCGAGCTTTCACTCGGATTAAATGCAAAATATACTTACATGTCTCTTGACGATTTTTTTCAAAGCGCGGTATTTTTTGATCTTGGATTGCTGTATCTTATTGATAAAGATCTGAGTATCGGTTTTATTGCAAAGAATTTCGGGGCGACATTAAACGAGACGAGTGATCCGGCTCCTATTACTGTGAGAGCGGGAGTCGCGTATCTGCTTTCTGTGAATGAACCTGAAAAAAAGAAGATAAAAAGTGTCGGGAATACCTCAATGAGCTCCGGAGTTAAAAAATTCAATAAAAGACAGGAAAAAGGCAGGAATGACGGAAGATTCCGGGGAAAAGATTTAATGCTTACGTTAGATGTGGAAAGGCCCCGCGGCGGTATTTTTTCGGAAGCGTTTGGCGCGGATTATCTGTTTATGGAGGATTTAAATATTCGTGCAGGTATTTCTCTTAAAGGCACGGAAGCAAATATCTCTGCAGGAGTCGGTTTTGTCTATGAAAACTTAAAAATTGATTATTCTGTTATCCTGTCAACTTTTGGACTGCTGCATTACCCGTCTTTGACCATAAACTTTTAGTTGAAATTCGAGTAGATTATCTGTTGTTAAGACGGATCTTTTGACGAGATGCAAATGCGATGTCACAGATAAAACAATATCTATCAATAGTTTCATGTACCACACGTAATTTCTCCTTGAAAAAATGCTCCTATAAATGATATAATTTTTAGATTAACGGTGCTTTTGTATCTTGACGCCGTTACTTGTTTTTTTAAGGAGAAAGTAAAGCATGGATTTGTCTTTTATAAGTGTAGTTCCGGTAACTTATGGGATATTTCTTTTATTCGCAGTAATTGCTATTGCTTCTGCATTTTTAGTGGTTTCGGTCAGAAGCGTCATGCATTCTGCTTTGTTTTTAGCGGTTTTTTTACTTTCTGTTGCCGCCATGTTCTTTGTTTTTGATGCGGATTTCCTCGGGATTGTCCAGATACTTCTCTATGTCGGAGGGGTTATTGTTCTTATTCTCTTTGCCGTAATGCTTACCTCTAGGGTACAAAGTCATCTTTTACAGCAGACAAACGAACAGAAATTTCCGGCAATCATTGTTTGTGTTCTGCTTTTTATAATGCTTTCTTATGCTATTTTGACCTCCGGTTTACAGGGTTTTGAAAAATCAGTTTTGCAGGGAGGAATTACCGGAGATGTCGGACGGCTTTTACTCACGGTATATGTGCTTCCTTTTGAAGTGGCATCCGTAGTTCTTCTTGCCGCTTTGATAGGTGCAATGGCAATTGTAGGTAAAAAAGATGAATAGTCTGTATTTTTATACAATATTAATAGTCAGTCTGGTGCTTTTTTTAATCGGTGTTTACGGCGTATTGACCAGAAGAAATGCTATTGGTATTCTAATGGCGATAGAGATTATGTTTAATTCTGCAAATATTAATCTGGTTGCGTTTAACAAATTTCTTAATTTGGAAAACTCTATCGGGATAATATTTCCGATATTTATTATTACGCTTGCCGCGGCGGAGACTGCAGTCGGGCTGGCTCTTATTCTTTCAATATATAGAAAACTTAAGTCTGTGTATGTTGAGAAAATGGATCTTCTAAAATGGTAGAAAAAATGACGCTTCTTTTATTGATACTTATCCCACTTTTGCCGCTTCTGGCGTTTGTCGTTAACATTTTCTTCGGCAAAAGGGTCGGAACTAATGCGGCTTATGTTTCCCTGGCGGCAATTTCGGTATCTTTTGTTATATCTTTGTATCTCTTCTTTGGCATGCTGGCGGGTGGTGAGAAAATAGTCGAATACACCTTTGACTGGCTTAATTTCGGCAGTTCGGGTGTCAAACTCGGCATAATGCTGGACGGTTTAACCGCTGTAATGCTTGTGGTCGTGACGACTGTAAGCTTGCTGGTTAAACTCTACTCCATCGGCTACATGAACGGGGATCCGAGGTACTCCAGGTTTTATGCATACCTTTCCATGTTCACCGTCGCGATGCTCGGTCTGGTGCTTGCGAACAATTTCCTGCTTTTGTTCATCAGCTGGGAACTTGTAGGGCTCTTTTCTTACCTCCTAATCGGTTTCTGGTATGAAAAAAAGAGCGCTTCAGATGCGGGTAAAAAAGCTTTTATAACGACTAAAGTCGGTGACCTGGGTTTCTTCGCGGGTCTTTTACTTTTGTTTACAGTTTTCGGCACGTTTAATTTTAAAGAGCTGGGAGAACTTGTAATCGCGAATTTAGCTTCCGGCAGTGTGACTGTCGGCATGCTTAACCTGATTGGGATCTTGATCTTCTGTGGTGCGGTCGGGAAATCGGCGCAGTTTCCTTTACACGTCTGGCTGCCTGATGCGATGGAAGGTCCGACACCTGTTTCCGCTTTGATTCACGCTGCTACAATGGTTGCCGCAGGTGTTTATCTGGTGGCCCGGACTTTCTTTATTTACAAATGCGCGCCTTTAGCCATGGCCGTTGTTGGTTATACCGGTGCTTTCACCGCGATCTTTGCCGCTTCTATGGCGCTTGTAGCTTATGATATTAAAAGAGTACTTGCTTTCTCCACCGTGAGCCAGCTCGGGTATATGATAATGGCACTGGGCGTCGGCGGTTATACCGCGGGAATGTTCCACCTCACGACGCACGCTTTCTTTAAAGCCCTTTTATTCCTCGGTGCCGGTTCCGTAATTCACGGCTCAGGAACACAGGATATAAGGGAGATGGGCGGCCTCGGGAAGAAGATGAAGATCACTATGGTGACTTTCCTGATCGCCTGTCTGTCTATATCCGGTATTCCGGGTTTCTCCGGCTATTATTCCAAAGAAGAGGTTCTTTCTGCCGCGTTCAACAGTGGAAATATGGTCATTTATTGGGTGGGTACGATTACCGCTTTTATGACTGCATTTTATATGTTTAGATTATTCTTCATGACCTTTACCGGAACATCGCGTACAGAGATCCATGCGCATGAGTCTCCCAAAACTATGACGGTGCCTTTAATTGTGCTGGCAGTGCTTTCTATCGTTGCCGGCGGGCTTTTTGTTATGGGACATTCTTTTGAACATCTGGTGTATTTTGGTGTCGAGGGAGCGGGGGAAGGCGGAGCGGAAGCGGGTTCTCATTTTGTCAGGAACATGTCTATAACCGTTGCCGTGCTCGGTATCACTCTTGCTTTCTTTATGTACTACCTTAAAAAAATATCCCCGGAATATCTGGCTGAAAAACTGGCTTCAATACATAAACTTCTTAGTAATAAATATTATATAGACGAACTGTATGAAATAATATTTATAAAACCCGTGAAAGGATTAGGTAACTTCCTTTTTAAGTTTGACCAGAAGGTTGTGGACGGCGCGGTTAACGGCTCCGGCTTTATGACGGTACTTATGAGCAAACTGCAAAATCTCTTTGATAAAGTAATAGTGGATGGTGCCGTAAATGGTACCGGTTGGATCGCGAATAAAGGCGGAGAGATACTAAAACAGTTACAGACAGGATTTATACAAAATTATATTCTTATTGCAGTATCCGGACTCTTCGTTATCGTCTTGCTCCGGATAATATTCAAGTAATTTGCTTTAATTGTAAAAAATAAAGAATTATTAGAGCTGTTTGGGTTTGTATCAGTGGAATCCAGTAGCTTTGAAATCTGTGGAATCTTTTTAATGGAGGTTGTATGCCGATTTTAACATTAATTACATTCTTACCGCTTGTGGGCGCTATAGTAATACTCTTTGCGCCGAAGGGGAAGGATAACCTAGTGCGCTGGGTCTCAGCTGTTGTCACGTTCCTTACCATGGTGCTCGGTTTCTATGTGTTCTTTACATTTAATAGAGGGACTGCAGACCTTCAGTTTGTTGAAAGAGCAGCCTGGATACCTTCTTTTGGCATCTCTTACTTTATGGGGCTGGACGGCTTGTCGATGGCGATGTTAGTCCTTACTCCTTTTCTGTCGTTTCTTGCTGCGGTATATTCTTTCAATATAAAAGAGAGAGTGAAAGAGTATTTCTTCTTTTTCCTTCTTCTTGAAACAGGAATGATCGGCGTTTTTGTGGCATTAGACTTCTTCCTTTTCTATATATTCTGGGAGATCACTTTGGTACCGATGTATTTCTTGATAGGGATCTGGGGCGGACCGAGAAAAGAGTACGCCGCTATCAAGTTTTTCCTGTATACGTTGTTTGGTTCCGTAGTAATGCTCCTTGGTATACTGGCTCTTTATCTTTCGAGTCCTATTACTGCTGCAAATCCTACACATACTTTTGACATTATTGAATTATCAAAGATTCACGGTCTTACCCCGGGTTTTCAGCAGTATATTGTTTATGCTGCTCTTTTTCTTGGTTTTGCTATCAAAGTCCCGATTTTTCCGTTCCACACCTGGTTGCCGGATGCTCATGTGGAAGCTCCTACCGCAGTTTCTGTAATACTTGCGGGTGTACTCCTTAAGATGGGTACCTATGGACTGCTCCGTATCAGCTATACAATTCTTCCTGAAGCGACTAAATACTTTGCTATTCCGCTTTTAATACTGGCTTTTATAAATATAGTTTACGGTGCGTTTGTCGCCATGGCGCAAAAAGATCTAAAAAAGATGATTGCGTACTCCTCTGTAAATCACATGGGTTATTGTCTTCTCGGTATGGCGGCCTTATCGACCGTAGGTTTAAACGGAGCAATACTTCAAATGGTGACTCACGGAATTATAACCGGGGCGCTCTTCTTTTTAGTCGGTGTTATCTATGATCGCGCGCACACCCGTGATATCGAGGGCTTTGGCGGACTTATGACTAAAATGCCTGTTTATGCAGGTATTATGATTCTGACCTGCCTTGGTTCACTGGGTCTTCCGGGACTCGCCGGTTTTGTCTCTGAATTTATGTGTTTCTCAGGCGCATTTAGTTCTACCGTAAATCCCGTGGTTTTTAAAATATTCACCGGGCTTTCTGTTGCCGGACTTGTTATTACGGCAGCCTACTTTTTGATAATGATACAAAAGGTGTTTATGGGCCCGCTTAACCCGAAATGGAAAGACCTTCCTGATATGACGGTAAGAGAATATATTGCAATTGTGCCTTTGATTGTTCTTATGCTCCTTCTTGGTGTAATGCCTTTAATAGCTTCTGGTATATCTGTTGAAAGCGTTAACTCCCTTGTTGCGCTGCTCGGGGTAAAAATATGACGGGAGTGATACCTGTTGAGATGCTTCAGGGTCTACTTGCTCTTACCCCTGAAGTATTTGTCTTATGCCTGGCGTTCCTTGTTATTGCGGCAGATATTCTTCTTCCGGTTAAATCAAAGAGGCTTATTCTTGATATTGCAGCTTTTGGATTTGTTTTTGCTCTTATATTGACACTGGGAAATCTCCGCCAGCAGGGCGCTTATTATTTTTATAATGCTATAATAGTTGATTCCTTTGCAGGTTTCTTTAAAATAATAATTCTCGTCTCTGCAATATTTATGCTCATGATGAGCAGGGATTACAAGCCGCTGGAAGATAATAAAATAGGGGAGTACACCTCTTTGGTGGTTCTTGTAACCCTCGGGATGATGCTGATGTCGGGAGCTTCCGATCTTTTAATGCTCTTTTTAAGTGTAGAATTTGTAAGTATAACTTTTTTTGTGCTTGTAGGGTTCCTTAGAAAGGATATGAAAAGCGGGGAGGGAGCGGTAAAGTATTTTCTTCTTGGCGCTTTCTCTTCCGCAGTCTTTGTTTACGGTGCTTCCTTTATAGTCGGAATTACAGGAGCCAGTTCATTTCTTTCTATTCAAAAATATATTATAGCAAACGGTGTCAGTCCGTTATTTATTATTGGTCTAATAATAATGCTTGTAGGGTTTGGCTTTAAAATAGCTCTGGTGCCGTTTCATATGTGGGCGCCGGACGCATATGAAGGAGCACCTACTCCGGTTACTGCTTTTCTTTCTGTAGCTTCAAAGAGTGCGGGAGTTGCAGTACTGGTTCGTACCTTTTTGGCTATCCTTCCGGAAAATGCCAATGTTAATCTGATACTTGCCGTACTTGCCGCGATTACAATGACGGTCGGAAATCTTGTTGCTATTACACAAAACAATGTAAAGCGCTTGCTGGCTTACTCCGGTATCGCCCATGTCGGTTATATTATGATGGGTTTTGTGGCTTATGGTTTACTCGGCGTGGAGTCTGTGCTTATTTATACTCTCGCGTATCTCTTTACAAATATGGGTGCTTTCGCTTTTGCGATAGCTATCTATAACAAAACCGGCAGCGATGATATAAGAGATTACGCCGGACTTTCGGTTGTAAGCCCGGGTCTTTCATTCGTATTTTTTGTTTTCCTCCTTTCACTTGCGGGAGTTCCGCCTACGGCGGGATTTTTTGGAAAATTGATGGTTTTGGGTGCGGCCATTGAAGCGCATTATGTGTGGCTGGCTGTAATAGGCGTGCTTAACAGTGTTATTGCTCTTTATTTCTACGCCCGCATCGCCTATTATATGTACTTTGCGAAGGAAATAAAAATTACTGAACCTTTGAAATTGTCAAGGCCGTTAAATATTATCATTTACAGCTCTTTATTTATGATACTGTGTATTTGTATCCTTCCGGAGCAATTTTTACTCCTTGCGACCCGGACGGTCAAACTGCTTATAGGCTCTTTTCATGCTTTTTAGGACACTATTTGCGTGCATACTTTTTCTAGGGCACTTATTGGCAGCGGAAAGTACTTCCGGTACACCGGCTACCACGACTTCTATGATAACTTCCGTACCTGTGTTGCCAAATTTAAAACCGGAACTGGATAAACAGGGCCAGGAAATAGAACAAATAAAAGTTGCGCACGAAAAAATAGAAAATTCTTATAAAGAATTGAATGCAAAGTATGAAGCTCTTGTCAAAGCAAACTCCGAAATACTGAAAACTTTTAAGGCTTTTGAGGCCGGACTGAAGGTTAACGGTGATAAACTGACAATTGCGGAAAAAAACCTGGAGAATCTAAAGGTAACGCTTGATGTGGTTAATGAAGCGCTGGCCGAGACAAATAAAAAGGCTGAAGCGGATAAACTCATTTTAACCGGGTTGAAAACACAGACAGAATCTTTTAGAGTAAAACTTGATATTGCCAAAGATGATATTAAGGTGGGGTCTGATGAAGCCAGGGCTCTTAAGGATGCCTTATCGATCATGAGAACAAATTTTAACTCTAATATTACTGACACAATAGAATTGAAGAAAAGTGTAAGTGAAATTAAAGTAAAGGAAAGCGGCAAGCCGGCAGAAGGTATTATGGCATGGGAATACCTGGGGATTGTTACTTCAGGAGTGGCAGTGCTGGCGTTGGTGCTATCAATTACGAAGTAAAAAAGTTGCGGGTGACGGGTCGCGAGTTACGAGTGCTAATTAATGAGTTGTGAAATTGAATAATGACACCGTTAAAAAAGACTTTATCTCGGTTTGTCAACGGATGCTGACAAGTATATATTATACATATCGAGAAAAGCTTTGCTTACAAACTTTAAAAACTTTATGAACCTTATAAACTGGAGCTCACAGGAGCGGCACTATGAAAAGCATGACGGGATTTGGCAGGGGGAAGAACGAGTCCGGGAATATTAAATACGCCGTGGAGATAAGCTCGGTAAATCACAAGTATTTTGATGTTAATTATAGGATGGCTTCCCAGCTTATACAGTTTCAGGAGAGAATGAAAGAAATATTAAGAAAAGAAATTGACAGGGGAAGGATTGATCTTGCGATATTTATCCTTGAGGGCTATAAAAATCAAAGAGTTGCCATTAATCATCATCTGGCAAAAGAATATATAAGATCTGTAAATGATTTGAAAAAAAATCTTCATATTAAAGGGGATATTACACTGGCCGATGTAATCAAGCTTCCTGACATATTTAGAGTTTACGAAGAAAAACAGGTAGGCTGGGATCAGATTAAAGAAGCCCTTGAGAAGGCCCTCTCAATGTTTGTGAAAGCGAGAGAGCGTGAAGGGGGAAGAATTAAGAAAGATTTTGTTGCCAGAATTAATACCTTGAAAAAACTCTTAGAGGGTATTGAGAAAACTAACCATAAATCGAAGGGTGACAATAAAAAGCGCATAGAAGATAAAGTAAAAAGCAATTACAAGGATGTTAAAATGGACGCCGGCAGGGTTTACACCGAGGTTTCCCTCATGGTTGAGAAAAGTGATATTTCCGAGGAAATCACGAGACTTAGGAGCCATATTAATGAATTCTACCACATAATAAATTCAAAGGGTACCAAAGGTCGTAAATTGGATTTCCTTGTTCAGGAATTTCTGAGAGAGGTAAATACGATTGGAAGTAAATGCAGTAACAGCGCAGTTTCGCATATGGTGGTTGCTTTTAAAGAAGAACTGGAAAAGATCAGGGAGCAGGTCCAAAATGTTGAATAGCAAAACTTTTAATTCAGTTGTTAAGCGAGCCGTGAAGCCGCAGGGTTTACTGGTTGTAATTTCCTCGCCTACGGCAGTCGGGAAGACTACAGTTTGTAAGGAGCTGGTAAAGAGAGGCAAAGGTTTAATTGTTAATTCTATTTCTGCCACCTCCAGGTTGCCCAGAAAAGGAGAGCAGGAAGGTCTGGATTATTTTTTTGTAGGCAGGAAATTTCCGGAACTTATCAAGCAGGATTACTTTTTGGAATGGGAACAGGTCCATGAGAGTTATTATGGTACGCCGAAAAAATATATTGAAGAACAGGTGGCAAAAAATAAAGCGATAATTTTGACGATAGATGTAAAAGGAGGAGCCACAATAAGGAAAAAATTCAAAAATTCAGTCCTGATATTCCTTCTTCCGCCGTCGCTGGAAGTAATGAAAAAACGTCTGGAAAAAAGAGGTACAGAAACTGCGGCGCAGATCAAAGTGCGGCTTAATACTACCGTAAAAGAGTTGGAATATCTTAAAAAGTATGATTATTTAGTGGTTAATGACAGCTTAAATGAAACGGTAAAGACAATTGAAAGCATAATCCTGGCAGAAAGACATTGTATTGGCAAAAAATAATTTGGGTAAAAAAATGTAGTACAGACAGGGTTTATCTGGTATAATAACGCTTTCAAAATATAAAAACTGGTACTGGGTACTAGGTTCGCATTTTGGAGTTATTAATATAGTAATACCACATTAATGTAAGACTTTATGAACTTTAAAAACCTTACAAACTTTACAAACTGTTTTTAGGAGGAAGAATGAGTACATTTTATCTGGAAAAGTTACTTGATAAGGAAACGAATAAATTCAGGGTTTCTGTTGTTGCAGCACTACGGGCAAGAGTGATAAATGAAAGGGAAAATGATGATAAGAAGTCCTATGCCAGAGTTGCCACACAAGCGCTTGAGGAAGTTTTGAATCATAAAGTGAAGTATGTTGAATCAAAAAAGAAATCCAAGTAATAGTATCTCTGAAGTAGTCAAAGCGCTTCAGAATGAAGCAAAGCAATCCCTGGAAGACGGGTTTGTTTACTTTAAGGAAGATTTAAAGGCAAGTATGAAGGAAACGGTAATTGTGAATAAAAATAAAACCAAAAGCAGGATAGAGCCTGTCTGCCCCGTTGTTATTACCAAACAAGGTAAAGCCAATGCAAAAGTTCTAAAAGCTTATTTCGAAGAGATAAAAAACTGCAAAAAATGTTCTCTTTGTAAGACCCGTACTAATTTTGTTTTCGGAGAAGGCAGTCCTGAAGCAAAGCTTATTTTTATCGGGGAAGCTCCCGGCGCGGATGAGGATGAACAAGGAAGGCCTTTTGTCGGGCGGTCAGGGCAGCTTCTTACCAAAATAATAGAGGCAATCGGGTTTAAAAGGGAAGAAATATTTATTTTAAATATCTTAAAATGCCGTCCGCCTAATAACCGGGCGCCGGAACCGGAAGAAATAAAACTTTGTATTCCGTATCTTTACAGGCAAATAGAGATATTAAAACCAAAACTCATCTGTACTCTTGGAAATCCGTCAACTCAGACTTTGTTAAACACTAAAGAAGGAATTACAAAGCTTCGCGGCAGGGCGCTCGACTGGAATGGAATAGAGGTGGTGGCGACTTTTCATCCGTCGGCCTGTCTTAGGAATCCTGCTTATAAGGTGGATGTATGGAAAGATGTAAAATTCCTAAGGAAAGAATATGACCGTCTATGCGGAAGTAGCAATTAATGCCCCTTCGGGGAAAACTTTTCACTATATAGTACCGGAATACCTTGCCTCTAAGCTTAACTTATTTCAAAGAGTAATAATACCCCTTGGTTTCCGTAAAACAACGGGTTTTGTGGTGTCTTTCCCTAAAGAAAGTACAATTAAAGGGTTAAAAGAAATAATCGGGCTTTATGATCCGTTTCCTGTAATTGCACAGCCTCTTTTCTCGCTCGCAAATTGGATCTCAAAAGAGTATTGCGCTTCGTTAGGACTTACCCTGCATGCCATGTATCCGGGAAAATTGAAATATTTCCCGACGAGAAAAAAAGAGTGGCAGCCGGAATGCGGACTTATAATCAGGAACGGGAAAAATGAAGTAAGCGGGATTGAAGCTCCCCTTTCTGACCGGGTTGATTACTATCTGAAAGAAATAGAAAATATTTTACAGGAGAAAGAGACTGTACTCCTTCTTGTTCCGGAAGTTGCACACATAGAGACCTTTGCGGCACAAATTGAAGAGCGGTGTAAGTCACCTGTTATCCGTTTTAGTTCGCGGCTCAGTCATGGCGCAGCTTTTGAAGCGCTCAAAGGGATGCTTTATCCTTTTCCGAAGGTTATTGTTGCAACCAGGCAGGCGGCATTTCTTCCTATAAACGGGCTTTCGACTATCATTGTGGAGGAGGAGAACTCTTCCGCGTATGAAAGTGATGAAACTCCGAGGTTTTCAACGGTTTCTGCGGTACTTAAGAGGGGTGAACTTGAAGGGTTAAAAGTACTTCTGGGGTCATACTCTCTTTCTCTGAACGCGGTGAATAAGTATCCTGTTGTTCTGAGAAAGTCACAAGACTATGCCTGTCTTGAACTGGTTGATTTCTATGATAAAAATAAAGTGATATCTTTCAAGCTGGATAATGCTTTCAAAGAAGCTTTGAAAAACGGGGGCCGTGGTGTTTTACTCGCAACCCGCAAGGGTTTTTCCACTTCACTCCGTTGTAATGATTGCGGGGAAACGGTTAAATGTGAAAAATGCGGTGTCGGTGTGACTATTCATAAAGAGGATAATACCATCCGGTGCCGTTACTGCGGTAAAAAAAGTAAGATACCTGACAGCTGTTCGTCTTGCAAAGGAATTTTGCTTTATGCCGCGGGGCTTGGTGTTGAAAAAGCTGCCCAGGAGATAAAGAAGACTCTGAAATATGTCCCGATGGAGAGGATAGATTCTGAACTTTTAACCAAGGGGTCGGAAAAGAAGGCCGCTTTAAAAAGATTTGTTGATGGGAAAACTGAAATCATCGTCGGGACTCAGTTGGCGATGCCTTATGTGAGAGAGATGAAAAAGGGAGTCGTGGGGCTTCTTGGTTTTGATTATGTAACAAATCTTCCTTCGTTTGATTCCACGGAAAAAGCTCTGGAACTCGTACTTTCTATTTTGGATGCTTCAAATCCGGGCGTAAAGGTGTTTGTCCAGGTGATGAAAAAAGAAAACAGGATAATGGAAGCACTCATTAAAAAGGAAGTAGAAAAGTTTAAGAACGAAGAGCTTAAAATGCGGGAAGTGCTGAAATATCCGCCGTTTTACCGGCTGGGCGAGATCCTGATTTCAGGGAAAACCGAAGAAGAAGCAGGAGTGAGAGCAGTAGAATTTATGGATTGCCTGGCAAGAAAAGGGGATAAGAATGTTGAAGTTTTAGGTCCTATCCCTGCCTGCCTCCCGTCAAAAAAAGGCAAAGCCGTGCAGATACTGGTCAAGGGTAAAACCGGAGTCAGCGAAGCGGTATCTTATGCTATTGCTCTTCTTGAGAAAAAATATACAAATGTAAGAAAATGCTTGGATGTTACAATAAAGTAAAAATAGAGTAATAACTAAGAATAAAGCACTAAGCACTAAATAGGAAGTTTATTAATAATAAGCACATTGATTTTGTTTAGTGCTTGAGAATTAGTTATTCAGACTGTGTCGCAATTAGAAAAATATATTTTACTACACAACAGATTGTAGTTGCTCGATTTATCAAGCCTATATATTGTGGCCGTGAAGCTAAAAATTGAATTGCGACACAGTCTGTATTAGTGATTAGAATTTAGATCTTAATTATTGAGTTTAGATTCGTCTTGCAAGTAATTAGTATTTGACCTATAATAATCTTATTAAATGAGCTCTAAAAGGAATAAAAATGAAAAAACATCTCTTTCTTCGTTTACTTCCCCTTCTTTTTTTGCTTTCCTTACTTCCCTTGAACGTCTTCGCTGAAAAGTATGTTTTTAAAGATGGGACGCTGATAAACGGTAAGCTGGTCTCAGAGACAGGTATGCAGTATACGGTTAAGACGGACATCTTCGGGGACGTCACTTTTTTAAAGGAACTTGTTAAAGAGGTGGTTAAAGAAACTCTCGGAATAAAAGAAGAAGTTAAAGATGTTCCGAAAGTGTATAGCAAACCGGTAAAGATCTCGATTATGGACTTTGAATTACAGTCAAATAATCCCATGTACGCCTACTTCGGTAAGGGTTTTGCCGAGTTTATAAGTGTTGAACTGTCAAAGTCGAAGGATATTGCACTTGTGGAAAGAGAAAAGAGACGTGAAATAATTGAAGAGCAGAAATTCACGCTTACCGGACTGGTTGACGAGAAGGATAGCATCAAGATAGGAAAGATGCTGGCGGCTAACTACCTGGTCACCGGAAAAATAATTGATATTGTTGGAAGGATCTTTATAACTTACCGCGTGGTAGATACCGAGACGGGTTTGGTGTTATTCGACGGCAAACTCGAGGAAGATCCGGGAAAATATGACTACATCTCGGCTTTTATTGCAAAAGCAGTTCTCGTTAATTTCTCGGCAGTTGTCCCGGCTGATACTGAGCTAAAGATTGCCAGAGCACAGTCAAAATCGGTTGAAGTCGCAGTTAATTTCTCTCAGGCCGTTAATTCCTATGATAAAAAAGATTATGTCTCGGCGAAGAAGGACCTGGCGGAAGCAAAAAAACTTGACCCGACCAATGACGCTGTTAAATTCTATATAAACAAGCTTTTTAAAAATACGACTAAATTTAAAGTTATGCCTGAGCTTTATGTTTCCTATCAGAATCCGGCATTTTTGAGTTTCCTGGATTCAGATACTTTCTTTTCTTCAAGCAGCGGGATAACCCCGGTAAATGATCCGACACTTTTAATTGCCACACCCGGAGCAGAGCAGGGAGTTGCTGAAAGCGCAACAAAGGGCTTAAACGCTTACTACTTCCCTGTACTTTCGGGTTTTGGTGTGGGTTTTGAATACTTCTCCTTTGCCATTAAAGATGCCATAAATGGACAATATAATAGTATCGGTTCCGCTCAAAGCGGGGGAAAGCCATATTACACTGTTGTTGCAAACAACAATATCACGGACTCCGGAGTTATCGTTACGGCAGGAGTTAAAGTTAATAAAAATTTCTCACTTGGGCTCGGAACAAGTATGTACAATCAAACAAGGAGTTTTTACCTGCTCAATAAACTGTCATTACCTCCTTTGGATGAGAATAGCTCCGAGTACAGCAAGAGAGCGTCTACGGCTCTTGCCTGGCAAGCAGGATTGGTGCTGATGGATGATACGGCTTCCGTGCTCTTTGATTCTTACTATGCCGCTACGAACGAAAAACTGTATAAGTATTCATTTTCTCTGGATGATTTTACCGCTTACAATGTTCCTGCCGTTTTGGAGAACACGCTCAGCTTCTCTTTGAATGACAGGCAGACGTTCCTGGTATTAAAGCAGAATAATTATCTGTACAGTGATGTCAACTATTACATCGGTAATCTTACGCCGGCGGCCGAACAGTGGTTCTTTAACACTTTTTCGCTTAGGGCGGGGTATGAGCTTACGTATATGTACCTTCTGGGAGTGAAATCAACAGGCGGAGGCTATACGATTGGCTTTACTCTCCCGTTTGAGTTTCTGGTAAAACTTAATCTTGATATAAATTATACCGCAAGGCAGCGTCCGTCAAGGAATCTCGAAGGTCTCAAAATTGACGAGAAAATACTTTTTATAACGGTATCCGCAAGCGAGCTTTTCTTTGGCACCAAGAAAAAATGACCCGGAAAATCAGGTCTTCCGCCGCGGCGGATGCCGAAATATATTTATGTTAAGGAAGGCAGATGGCACAGATAGAACAATGATCTATTAGGGATAGGTCAAACATTATTAGAACTATATTAATATCGTTACAACGCTTTTACTTTCCGCCACAAAGCGTTGGCGGACTCCGTTTCACTTCGCGAGTTTCGAATTCGACTTTCCATTAAAACAAATATTTAGTCGTCCGCCGGTCTTTTTGGAGGATAGAGCTTCGAATTTGTTTTATGTTATTCCGTCAGCTTCTTCAACGACTGCGCGTGGGTGAAAAATTCCTTTGGTGTCATGGATTTTAAGAAGACCATACCTCTGGTTGCGCGTGTTCTGGCGACCGGGTGCGATAAAAAGAAGTCCCTGCCAAGACAGGTCTTTATTACCGAATACTGCTCCACCATTATTTTCTGCGCCAAGTCTGAGAAAGGTCCGTCGTATTCGTAGCTCGGGAAGGATGCGGATCTTTGCGAACCGAAACAATCGATAAAGGCGGTACGCATGATTGCGAGAGAATTCATTGAAACCGGTACGAAAATGTCGGCTTCCGAGGGGTGGAACCTGAACCAGACATTCCTGTAACCCCAGACTGTTACTTTTCTTGTTTTATCCTCGTTAAGATATATCTTTAGGGCTTCCGCTATTGTCTGTAGTATCTTGTAATGTGTATCCGGTCCGCTGGCTTCCGGGTCAAAGGCAACGGTAACTATCGTGGGTTTGGTTTTTCTAAGGAGTTCAAGCGTCGGCTGAACATCACGTTCGACTTCGGGGTTCTGTGTGAAAATATCCCCGGTATAAAAACCGAGACGGAGATGGAAGATATGGTCACAACTGAACCCGAGATGACCCCAGGTAAGTTCTTCTTCCCACTCACGCACCGTCCCTTTTAGTTTCTGGACGAGCGGACTGTCTTTTTTTCCGGGATAGCTTGTTGAAAAATAGTCGTTTAGCTTCTTAATTTCTTTAAGTATCTCCACGGGAGTTGTTTTTTCTGTGAGTTCCATCAGATTCCGGAGTAAACGCCTTGTTTCACCTTCTACCTGCATCTCTTTCTTGTTGGCCGCGACACCGTCCAGATACTGATAAATATCCCTGTTACGGCTTGCCTGGTTGTCTTTTGCAAAATAGCCTTTCGAAAGAAGTTCTCCAAACTCTTTATTTATAAGCTTTTTCTCCAGATTATTCATGATGGAGAGGATATAGGAGCTGGTAACAGAAGTAAAACCGCTTGTTAGAGTCGCAAAATAATGTTCGTTCTTCGGATTTCTGACCAAGTGAAGGATGTAAGGGAGATAGCCGAGCATTATATCGTCATGATGAGGCGCGGTATGCAGTATCACCTGATCGGAGAGGTTTTCCGAACCCTTTAGCATCTTTTCTTTAATATCGCAGGCAATTTTGGCAGCGGTGTCTAAAATATCCCTGTCATGTTTTAAAAGATGATTCCCGAGTTTGTCAGCCGCGAGATCCTCCGTTTCCAGTTCGATAAGCCGTTTCTTATTCTTATAAGCTACATCTATTAAGATCTTTTCTTTTGCTTCAAGGGGTATATTATTCCCGTAAGCTTTTAGATTTTCAAGCCGTCTTTCTGTGAGCCGTGCTGCTGCGCCGTGGGTAATGTAAAATGCCGCGCCTTTTAGATTTTGGAGGGCGGTTGCCGGATAAAGGACCGAAGGGGTATTTTCCACTGCATCTTTTACGACCTTTGCTTTGGATTCACCTGCCGCAATGATAATTGCAGTTGCGGTTGGGTTTGTGGTAATAGTCTTAAGTCCGATGGTTATAACTACTTTCTGGCGTGATATTTCAATGCCGCCCAGATCAGTTGCCGCGGCCGCCGCTGTTTCATAATTAATAGGAATAAGCCTGGTCGTAGAGAAGTGGTCCGAACCTCTGATGTTAAACCCTATATGCCCGTCCGGACCTATACCTCCGAGAAAGAAACCGATACCTCCGGCCTTGGATATTTTTTCTTCGTATTCCATAGAGAACTGATCAGCCGCGGTAATGGCATTATACTGTAACCTGTCCGCTTCGGTTACCGGCTGTCTGAATCGGAGGGAGAGGTCAACTTTGTTATTTCCAAAGACCGAGCCGAGATTTTTACCCTCAGGTGCGCCGTTAACCCAGGTGTCAATTAGAATGGCTTTTTTTGCATCGAGGCCGAATTCTTTAAAATAAAATTTGTGTATGTAATAAGCAAAACTATTTTCCTGAGAGGGATTTAGCGGGTAAAATTCGTCTATTTGTACGAAAGTAAAAGAGGAAATATCCGGTTTTTTGGATGTATCTATGCCCCAGCTTTCGAGATCTTTTTTAACTTCGGCTTTACTCCAGTTGGAGAGGTAATGATTGGTCCATTTGATGAAATGCTCCGGAGTCTTGCCGGTAGGAAGTGACACAACACCTTCCGGATTTTTGATCATCCACTCTACAAAACGAAGAGCTGTAAGCTTGCCCAGAGAGGGAAAGTCGGAAACTTCTATTACTTTAAGCTTTTCTGTCGGAGTGTAAATAGCTTTCTTTTTTGTTTTTTGGATGGCAGTTGCTTCTACTTTTGAACTATTATCATAATTTCGCATTATTTGCCTTTCTTTTTTCTAAGATGTTTGATAAAATTAACAGGCTGTAGAAAATATAATAATGGTACTAAATAATGGTCATAACACAGCCTGTTATCTCACCATTTGCTCTCAAATGGCGGATAAAGCAGAAAGGTATTATAACATTATTTCCTGGATATAACAAGTAACACTTAACATTTGTTTGACTACATTTAACATATGGAGCTTGAAAAATGAAAATAATAGACGTTCACACTCACTTCTTTCCTGACAATATCGGACCATCTACGGTAAAGATGCTTGCCGAGAAGGCAAAGATCAGCGCTTCCGGAGACGGGACTGCAGCTTCAATGCTTGAGTATATGAAACTTGACGGAGTTACAGTTTCGGTAAATGACCCGGTTGCGACCAAAAAAGAGCAGGTGAAAGGTATTAATAAAAGAATGATAGAGTTTAACAAAACTTCAAAGAACATTATCGGCTTTGGAGCTATGCACCCGCTTTACATGGAGATAGGCAATCCGGTGGAAGAGATCGAGTTCCTTGCCGAAAACGGTATAAAGGGTATCAAACTTCACCCCGAATATCAGACGTTCTATCCTGATGACCCTTCTATGAAAAGTATTTACGAGGCTTGCGCGAAGAACAATATAATTACACTTTTTCACGCCGGAGTTGATTTTGCTTACCCCGATCTGGTGCATGCTACGCCAAAACGTCTGTTGGAAGTTTCCAAGGTAACCGGACTTAAAATGATACTCGCACACACGGGTTCCTATCAGATGTGGGATGAAGTACTCGAGGTCCTGGCCGGCAGGGATATTTATTTTGATACTTCGTATTCCGCTGAGATAGACAAGGATACGATGAATAAAATAATAAGAAAACACGGTGCAGAAAGAATGATTTTTGGTTCCGACTTCCCCTGGATGAGAGCAAGAAAAGTGATAGACATGATAGAAAGTTTAGGGCTGGATACAGATACGAAAGAAAAGTTGTATTATCGGAATGCGGAGAAACTGCTGAATATAGAGATTTAGTCTATAACGTCTATAAGCAAAACTTTTCTCGATAGGAAATATATTTAGTTGTCAACATTTGTTGACATGCGAGATAACGGTCGAAAAGTCCGTAAAAGTAAAATCGTTGAAGAATTTACTTTTATAGACCTTTAAGGACATTTCTAGACTTTAATGGACGGCGGACTGTAAAATAAAGGATGGAGCAAAATGAAAGCCCCGGAAAAAATAAATGGTAAACGTCTAATTCTTCGTCGTTTCAATCACGTCGATGCTCCTGCTGTTTATGAATATGCCAGACTTGAGTCGGTGAGCCGTTGGACAATTTATATGCCTCATCCTTATCCTAAGATGGGGGCGTTAAAGTTTATAATGGATGCCAATATTAAATTCAATAAAGGCCGGCAGTATAACTATGCTGTTGTACTAAAAGGCGGAAAAGATGAGCCGATAGGCGGATGTTCTATCCATGATATTGATACCGCAAATAAAAACGCCTATTTTGGTTATGTGCTCGGAAAGAGACACTGGGGCAAGGGTTATGCGACGGAAGCTGCGGGTATGATGCTGGAACTCGGGTTTAAAACCCTTAAATTTCATAAAATGTCCGCAAATGTCTTCCCTGAAAACCCTGCGTCGGAACGTATACTTAAAAAATATGGTATGATACTTGAAGGAATACAAAGAGAAAAGTATTTCAAGAAAGGGAAGTGGAGAGATTTGCTGAATTATGGAATACTGGAGAAGGAATACAGGAAAAGATAAGTACGAAGTACTAATGACTAGTGACTATTTTGTTCAAGTATTCAAGATCAAAACAAGCTGTGCTTATTTAATGTTTGCGGAGAAAAACTTCCGCTTTCCTTAAATAGTCCTTAGTCATTTGATTTGTTTTCTTGGAGGTATATAATGGGTCGGAAACTTGTGTTTATATTATGTCTTTGTTTTATGATGTCTGCTCAGTTCGGGACTGCTGAAAAAGAAAATAAATCAAAGTCCATTGAAGAAAAGTTTTTTGATTATGTAACGGGAAAGGGGAAGTCGTATAAGGAGTTGAAAGAGTATCAGGAGGATTATGAGTATCATTTGAGATCGGGGCATATGCTTTCTATGGCCTGGTTTTATAAAGGAGAGATCCGGATCGCGATGATATTCATGCTTGATAACTTCGGGAATTATGTTCTGGTAAAAAATCTTTTTGATTGGGAGAAGAAGACGGTAAGAAAAGGAAAACTTACTCCGGAGAAATTTCAGCAGATAAAAGATGAGATAAACAAAATCAAGGCAGAGAAAGCAGCACCTAAAATGGGTAAAGAATTTTATCTTTCATTTAGAAAGGGGTTGCGCTGGAATAGTAACACCTGCGATATAGCAAAGCTTCCGAAGTATGTTGAAAACATGATAACCTCTGCAGGCATAGCTCCGGATTTTAAATGAGCAGGATACTTTCTTTTACTCTGATGGCGGTCTTAGTTATTTTATTTGCAGATTTAAATGCGGCAGAAGAAGGGGCGAATATGAAGATGGCTGAGAATATTATCTGGCTGGGGCATGACGGGTTTTTAATTAAAGGGGAGAATGCGTCTGTTTGCATAGATCCGTATAAGGTAAAGGTTAAAGACAGTTATCCTCCTGCAGACATTATAATTATTTCACACGAGCACGGGGATCATATGTCTCCTGACGATATTGCGAAGTTTGTCGGCGAAAAAACTGTAATTATTGCGGCTAAGGATGCTGCAGAAAAGCTTAAAGGAGCAAAGGCACTTCTTCCCGGAGAAAAGATTAAGATTGGAGATATAGACATAGAAGCGGTTCCTGCGTACAACATAAATAAGAAATTTCACACAAAAGAGTCAAATAAAAACGGTTATATCGTTACAATCAACGGTGTGAGGATATATCATGCCGGAGATACTGATTTTATTCCGGAGATGAAAGATATTAAATGTGATATTGCCCTGCTTCCGGTCTCCGGAAAATATGTGATGACTGCTGAAGAAGCAGTTGAAGCCGCAAAGACAATTAAGCCAAAAATAGCTATCCCGATGCATTATGGTTCAGGCGTTGTGGGGACAATAGAGGACGCTAAAAAGTTTAAAGAATGGCTGAAAGGTACAGGAATAGAGGTTGTTATTAAAGAAAAGTACTAAGATCAAAACACTAAGCACTAAACTTAAGAAAGTCCATTAATATAAATACTAAGATGTTGTTTTGAATTTAGAATTTGTTTTTGCTATCCCTCGATCCTTTCTTCCATGAAGAAACTGGCATCACCTGCAGAAGTATTTTTAATTGCATGATTTACATCCACGGAATCTGATGACTTCGCCTTCTTTTAGCTGGGATTTACATGAGCCGGATCTCCGCATTCAAGGGTAAGCCAAATAAAGTCGATTCCATCAGTTATAATCTGTTTGATTTTCGCAATTATTTAGAATCCTAAAGATAGTTGGTGCATTTGCTTTGGCAATGCTATAATAAATAGTACTAAAATATTTTCAAAAAGATATGGCTTAATTCATTTGTTTCGGAGCCTCTGGGAAAAATATTGCTTGTTTTTTTGAAAAAAAGTAGTAAAATACAATTAAATAGAGTTAAACACTGGTAAAGAGAAGCCGTAAAGGGGGCTAAAGAATATTAAAAATGAAACTTCCGCCCTTCTCTTTAAGACTAGACCGGAGTATTAAATAATTTGTTTTTGTATGTAATTTATTAAAGGTATTCAAAAAAAGGAGGAATCATGGCGGTAAAAAAAGTAAATGTTTCACCTGCTGCAAATAACAGTGTCAGCAAAGAGAAGTTGTTGAAGGAAATAGAAAAAAAGGCGTACGAGCTATTTGTCAAAAGAAATGGTAAACATGGAAACGATTTGCAGGATTGGCTGGAGGCGGAGAAAATAATAAAAAAACAGTATAAAATTAATTAAAATAGTTAAAAAAAACTATTTTTTACTGCATAGAAAAGTATAGAAATAAAGATGGGGAGATTTTCAGATTTTAGTTCATTGTACCCATATCTTGTATCAGTGTCCACCTGTGGTGATATCTCGTCCGCTATAATGCTGTTTGAGAGCTCGCCAATAGGCGGGACAAAGGCGGAGAATCATATAGTATTGTAACAATCAACCATTCATGTTTCAGGTTCATAGCCCTGTACCCGAATGAAAAGAGTGGTACAGGGTCAGTGAAATAGCTTTTTTAAAAGTCCTTCCAGAATTTTTCTGTCTTTTTTATAATTAAGAAAGTCACAACGCCTATAATTATCATTCCCAGGACAAAAAGCGAGTAGCTGAGTGTTGTGTTTTTTGCTCCAAAAATATTCATAAATTCGGACATACCGCCTACGCCTGCAAAGAAGCTTGGGACAGCCACTGCAATCACCAGTGCGTTTAAATTCTTCATCATGAAATTAAGATTGTTGCTGATGAGTGAAGCTCTTGCGTCCATTAAGCCTGATATAACCTGAGAGTATATTTCCGCCATTTTATAACACTGCACGTTTTCTATCGCCAGATCGTCTAAGAGTTCAAGATGGGCGGGTGAAAAATTAAATTTGGCGGCATTTATTTTTACTTTGTCAATGACATGACTGTTTGAACTTATAGCGTTCAGATAAAAAACCAGACTTTTTTCCAGTTTAAACATATTAAGGAGCTGCTGGTTTGTTACGGAGGTGTTTATTTCGCTTTCCAGTTCGTCATTTACCATATTAATTACTTTTAGATGGGCTTCAAAGTGCCCGATAGACTGATTAATAAGTTTTAAGATAGCATCCTGGATATTTCCGATATTTTTAAAATACTCGCTCTCGAAAATTGGAAAGTCGTCTGCAAGACACAAAATAAGATGGTCGCTGAAAATAAAAAGTCCGAATGACTTGACTTTGAAAAGAAAATCATCTTCAGAACAATAGCTTTTCGGAGTTTTTAGGATTAAAGTTATATGGTCCGCTACAAATTCAATACGTCCGAGTTCATGAGGGTCCAGAGCGGATAAAATAGTATGTTCGTTAATCTTTTTTTCTGTTATTAGGTATTTCTTTTCCTGTTCGTCGGGATCCACATATATAGAGATCAAAGCGGGCTGGTTAACTGCTTCTATAAGTTTGCCGTCAGCGACAGCATATTTTTTTATCATAAGTACTCCTTCAAAAAACATTAGACACACGGCATACTTGCTAAACCATTGGTATATTTTACTATAAAAAAGCAGCTTAATACAAGAATACATTATTATATAATGAAAACATCCCTTCTTTGAGCCAAAGGTAAGATAAGGATTCTCTCTCTCCTTGAGAGTATTAAGTTAAAAGAGATATCCGACTGTAATCTATATAACATTGACATATTTGGTATTTTAGGGTAAAATAATTAAAATTGCTTATTTTTCAATGTAAACTGTTAAACAGTAAGAGGTTAACAGTATTATGTTACCGGGCTTAAGTGCCTTAATTTTATTAAAATGATAGGGAAATGCTAAAGGAAAGGAGCAATGCATCAGTGTAATAAAACCTGTTATTTTGCATTTGCACTATTTCCTATTGCTTTATTTCATGCCTTGAAGAAAATCAAACTCACAAAAATATTATTATTAATATTTATATTATTTGCTTCTACCTTTCAGGCTGCTGATTACGTTTGGGATGGCGGCGGCGGTAATTCGGATTGGTCTACTGGCACTAATTGGGCTCCGGATGCCGGGGCAGGTGGTCCCGGAAGCGGTGATAACGCGTTAATCGACACGGGTGCGACGAATGTTACAATAACAGGCGCGGCTTCAGTACTTTCTCTTGTAATTACTAACGGGGCAACACTTAAACTGGACACCACTTTGAATGCTTCCTCCGGTATTGCGATTGGAAATACCTCGGTATTAATTTGCGGGGCAGCAACTGTATCAACGGGAAATCTTACCAATACCGGATCTTTAACTTCCTCAAGTGCCGTAATAAATTGCAGTAATTTCATTAGTTCTAATACGTTTACCGCCTCAGGGGCTACGGTTATCAGTTCTTCAGGTAACGTAGATATAAGCGGAACCTTCACTCATAATAGCTCTACGACACTATATATGAGCGGAACGAAAAGTTTGTCTTCCACTGTGCCCTTGTATAATCTGACGATTGTTTCCGGTGTTATTGCTTTTAACAACTCGATAACGCTGGTCGGAGCTCTAACTGTTGACAGCGGCGCAGTACTGGAAGTAGGCACTAATAATCTTTTCACTGCGGGAAATATTTCCAGCAATGGGGGAACGCTTACCAATGTGTCCGGGAATCTCTCCTGTGCGGACTTTTCCTCTACAGGTGCGTTTAGTTCTTCCGGCACAACAGCCATAAGTACGACGGGTGATGTAGCAATAAGCGGAACTTTCACCCATAGTAATTTTGCCTCGTTTTACATGAGCGGAACGAAAAATTTAAGTTCGACCGTGCCTTTGTATAACCTTAATGTAATCTCTGGTGCGGTAACCCTGACAACTTCCCTGTCTCTGTCCGGGAACCTTTCAGTTACTGTTGCTCAAACGCTGAACCTTGCTGCCAACGATCTCTCGATTGCGGGAAATATTAATAATTCCGGCGTTCTAAATACTTCTACCGGTAAAATACGCTGCGTGGATTTTACTTCCTCGGGTGCCTTTGCCGCTACGGGTACGACAACAATCAGTACTTTTGGCGATGTAATGATCAGCGGAACCTTTATGCACAACAGTTCGACTACACTTGCCATGACCGGAACAAAACTTTTGAGTGTTGTTCCTGCTCTTTACGACCTGCAAATCGTTTCCGGAGCTATAACTCTTCTCGGGGATATTTCTCTTGCGAATAATCTTACGGTGAACAGCGGGGCGACTTATAATTTAAATATTTATAAGCTTCTTGTTTCCGGGAATATTACTAACAGCGGTATACTAAATACGTCTACGGGTGATATTTCCTGCGGGGATTTTATTTCTTCGGGAACCTTTATAGCGGCAGGAACGGCAGTAATAAGTACTTCCGGAGATGTTGCTGTTACCGGGGTATTTACTCATAACAGCACGACTACTCTGGCCCTGACCGGGACCAAGACACTGACAACTTCGGTGCCGCTTGGAAATGTAAGCATAAACTCAGGTGCTATCAGTCTTTTGTCAAATGTGAATATTGCAAATAATTTCGGGCTATACAATGCTGCCGTCTTCCATGCTACGGCAAAAACGATAACCATCCAGGGGAATGTCAGTATTCCAAGCGGGGCTTTTGATTTTAGAGGCAGCGCTCTAAATATCCTTGGTAGCTGGGATTCCGGTACAAGTCCTTTGACTGCATCTCAAAGCGTGTTGTCTTTTACGGGCTCCACTAACCAGACGGTTAATATGTCGGGCAATATACTTGAAGAGATTATTGTTAATAACATCGGTACACCGGGAAAAGTTGTCTTTTCTTCAGCGGCAGGGATCCGTGTAAGCGGGAATCTGACCGTAAGCGACGGCGTAATGGATCTTTCCGTGAATGACCCGTTTATTTATTTTTCCGGAGTGTTTAATGTGGGAGCGCAAGGGAATATATTAAAAGGCGCTTCAGGCGCAGGCGGAAAAATTATTTACGAAGGCGCTTCGACCAAAGAAATTATTTCAAACAGTCAGGATCTGGGCGATGTTACCGTAAGTTCCGGGACGGTTTCTATCACTAAAAATTTAAAGACGGATAATCTTACCGTAAGTTCCGGGGCAGTTTTGCAAATCAACGCAGGTTCAAATTCCGTAATTTTTACCATAAATAACGGCAAGACGCTTTTAAACAGCGGAACTATTCAGGTGCTGAGTGATGTAAACGAGTTGAGATTTGAGTCGGATGGTTTGGCAAACATTGACGGTGCAGGAGGCTTCATCTCCGGTTCAGGTAAAATATTTTATTTGAAAAATATCAGTATGGTTCCGGCACTTACCCTGAATACAAATGATACTGTGATTCTGGGTGGAAGCTGTACTTTTAACGGATTGATGCTTAATAACCAGGCGGTCTTTACGCAGGGGACGAATTTCACACTGACTCTTAAAGGGGATTTTCTTGTGGATTCAGGAGCCACATTCAATAAGGATGCGGGGACAGGAAAGATATATTTTAATAACGTCGGAAATCAGACAGTCCGGATAGGAAATAAAGATCTTGGCAATATTGAAATAGGTTCAAGTTCAACCGTCAAATTTGAAGAACAAGCTACGGTTAATAATGTTTCGATTCTTTCCGGAGGGCTTTTCCAGTTAAACGGTACTTCTTTGACCACGACTTTAAATGTGGAGAACGGAGGAGTTATTACAAATGACGGGTACTTTCAGGTCTTTAACTCTACAAAACCCGTAACCCTGCAATCGCCCGGGAGTTGTACTTTCAGCGGGACGGCGTTAAATTTATTGAACCAGTCGATTTACTTAAGCAATGTTGTTTTTACTACGGGTACAACTCTTTCAACCAATGAAAAGATCTACCTCGCGGGAAATTGCACGTTTACAAATCTTTCAACTTCGGCGGCGAGCGCGCATATTTACCAGGGTGCAAACAATAATCTTACTTTGAACGGCAACCTTACCATTCTTACGGCAACTTTTAATCCGGATACCGGCAGCGGTCAGGTAATCTTTAACGGCGGCACCACCCAGGTAGTAAATGCCAACAGTAATAATATCGGGAAAATAGTCGTTACCGGAACAACAAATCTAAGTATCTCCAATAACATCCAGTTAAACGGAATTACTATTGATAACGGGTCCTCTTTGGTTTGTGGTAAAGCGGATAATGCTGTAACAATAACCGCAGGCGGACTGATTACCGTAAACGGCTTGCTACAGTTTACCGGCCCGCAATTAGGTGATGAAATAGTATTGGCTTCAAGCTCTTTGGGTAATCCTTATTCGTTAAATAAAACCGTACTTGGAACTGTTACATTTTCCAGGGTGAAGATAGGGGATTGCACAGCGACAGGAAATACGGTTGATGCTTCCAATAACTGTATAAATACCGGGGGGAATACTAATGTTACTTTCCTTTCTGTAACCTGGGTAGGCGGCGGGTTGAATAAAAATTACAGCAATTCCGCGAATTGGGACCTTAACTTTGTTCCTTTATTTGATGACAATGTGATATTTGACGGCGTAAATAATTGCATCATAGATGTTCCTTCTGCCCTGGGCAGACTTACTATGGCCGCTACTTACACAGGAACTGTTACTGTCAATACCGCTACTGTTACGATTAACTCGGATATGAACTTTCTGGGCGGAACAATTGTTGATAACGGGAATATAATCTATTGCAAAGGAAATTGGAATAAAAGCGGAGGGACTTATACTGCTACAGGCACCGTGATAATGACTGCTTCTACGGGTACGGTATATATAACGTCAGGTGGAGCGCCTTTCAGTAACCTCACAGTAACCGGGAATGCTCTCTTTTATCCGCAGGATGCGCTTACGGTAAATGGTAACCTTACCGTCTCGGCCAATGCTACGCTAAGGCCGCAAAATACTTTGACGGTAAATAATAATGCGGCGATAACGACAAATGGTCTTCTTGATTTTAACGGAAAGGGAAATGCTTTAAAAGGGAATTTTCAGAATAATGGCGGCAGTTTTACGACGGGCAGTACGGGTTTAACATTTTCTGCGGCAACCGGGACAAAAAATATAAGTACTGGAGGAAATAACTGTACGATCAACTCCTTGGTCTTTGATGACGGTGGAGGTAACGCGGTTTTTGTATTGCAGGATTCTATTAATGTTCAAAATGACCTGACAATAAACGGCGGGACGGTGCAAGCAGGAAGTAATAATATAACGATAAAGGGGAATTTTGCGAATAGCGATATTTTCAGTGCGGGTACCGGATCTGTAATTTTCAATAAAGGCGGTTCGCAGAGAATTACAGGCGGGACTTCGGTTTATAATAATCTGATAATATCAGGAGCGGGTACAGTTCTGGATACAATTACTAATCTTAATCTTGCAAACTTAAATATAGGAGGCAATGCATCATTTTCGTGCGTAACAAGCGGTGTAAACATTACTGTTGTTCCTTCTGGAGTTATCACTGTAAATGCTTCGGGGACGTTGGACATAAGAGGAGCAGTGTCGAATATCTCGCTGTCCGGTGTCGGCGGAGCCGATTTTTATCTTAACAACTCGGGGAGTGTGATATTTTCAAAGGTAAGCATAAAGGACTGTGATGCCTCCGGCGGATCTGCGCTGGACGCAACAACAAGTTGTGCTAATTTGGGGAATAATACTAATATTAATTTTAGTTCTCCAAAATGGAACGGAACAATTGATAATAATTATTTCAATCCGTTAAATTGGAATACGGGGTCCGTTCCATTAAGTACGGATTATATTTCTTTTGAAACCGGCTCTGCAAATTGCAGTATTAGTAGTGATGTCTCTGTAAATAATTTTTCAATGACGGGTGTATATTCAGGCATAATTTCACTTGCTGCGGGTAAAACTTTTACCGTTAACGGGACCGCCTCTTTAACTGCGGGTAACTTTAATTGCGGGAGCGGAATATTAAAAGTAAAAGGCGGTTTTTCCGCTTCTGCCGGTGTTTTTACGGCAGGAACAGGTACACTGGAGTTTGCAGCTTCCGGAAATCTTACAACTAACGGAAATGTTTTAAATAAGCTTCTTATCAGCGGTTCAGGAACAATCGTAAGCTTGAAAGATAATCTTACAAACAGCGGGATAACTGTAGGAAGCAGCACGGAGTTTAAATGTCTTGAAAATAATATTTCTATCACAACTACTGCAGGTGAAAGTATCCTTATTGCTGGGGTATTTACTCTGATTGCTGATGCAACAAGGGAGATAAAGCTCAGATCCGGTACGACAGGTTCAACCTTCTACCTGACTGTTAGCGGAACTGCTTCTGTTACGGGAGTAGATTTTAAAGATTGTGACGCTAGAGGCGGTACAAAAATTAACGCAGCGAATGATTGCGTTGACAGCGGCAATAACTTTAACGTTTCTTACTTTTACGGAACCGTAGTTCTTGCAAGCGCCGGCGCGGAAGTTGAATATCCGGCGGATGTCCTCACAAAAATATCCATACCTGCCCTGGCGCTGGAAAAAGACAGTAAGGTGAGTATTGATCCCGTAAATTTGCCGTCGAATCGGGGTATTGGTTTTGAAATGAAAGCCAGCGGTTTTGTTGACGGAAAAGCAATTTCCAGATTGAGTGCGCAGGCGACGATAACTATACATTACCCGGCTGTTTTTACCGGTGTAACTGCCGGAACTTATATAGAGGATCAGGATGTCGCTATCTTTTATTATAACGGTGTGGAATGGGTGAAACTCGGAGGCGTGCTTAATACGGCGGCAAAAACAATAGCTATAAAAACCGAGCAACTGGGAATGTATAAAGCCAAAGCTTCGGTACGTGCAACGGCTTTTGCGCTGAATCAGGTGGTGCCAAAAAAGATCTTTACCCCTAATAACGACGGGGTAAACGACCAGATACGGTTCTACATCGAAAATCCGAAGGATAATGAAGTCGTTGCAAAAGTGTATGAATATTCCGGTGAGGAAGCAGCTGATCTGCAATTGGATCCTACCGGAACGTACTATTATTGGGATGGAAAGAACAGAAGCGGGAATACTGCGGGTGTAGGAATATATCTTTATCAGTTTAAAGTTGACGGTAACGTTATCAGCGGAACGGTGGTGCTTGCAAAATGAGATTAATGAAAATACTACATAGGCTACTATGTCTATGCACAGTTTTATTTATGCATAGCAATGCATTCGGCGCTTTCAGCGACGATGGTGCTTTGGCAAGAAGCATGGGTGCTGCCGATGCTGTTATTTGCCAGTCAGAAACTGCTTTGAATGTTTTTTATAATCCGGCAGGTCTTGCCCCTATGAAAAACATAGAAGTAACTCTGGGTTACGGCAAAAGATTCATGGGTCTTACGGACGGGAGTGATATAGGAAATTCTTCCCTTGCAGTTGCCGTAGGAGCCGATAAATTGGGCGGGTTTGGTATTGCGTGGCAGAATGCAGGGCTTGCCGGCAGTTATCAGGAAAATCTTCTTATCTTTTCTTGCGGTCAGCAATTTATTGAAAATTTCTATCTGGGTGCCAGTTTAAAATACTATTCAACTGAATATCTGTCCGATGCTTATACCGTTATAGATCCACTTTTTACTTCTAATGGTTATACGAAAAAGAGTTTTGGCGGTGATGTCGGAGCTTTGGCTGTAATTGCGACTCTTCCGCTTAAGATAGGACTCACCATCTCCAATATTCTACAGCCGGATTTTGGGCTTGGAATACCGGATAAACCGCCGCTGGGCATTAAAATGGGTTTAGCTTATTCCGTGGATGATATGAACTTTGAGCTTGATGGTAAACTGGAAAACTCGAAAGGGACCATCAGCATTGGCGGAGAAGGCTGGCTTTTACAAAAGCGCCTTGTTATCAGGAGCGGTTTTCAGATCTATGACCGCGGACTAAAACAAATAACTCTAGGAATCGGCTACAGGGAAAACCAGTTTGATTTTAATTATTCTTTCAGCTATCCCCTGTCCGGTTTTTCAGGTACGGCAGGGACACATCAAACCAGTATTTCATTCAGGTTTGAAAACCCGTTAAAATCTAAAATCGTTTCTCAACTTTCAGAAAATGGGACGAAGGTTCTGATTCCTGTCCCTGAAGTAAAAACTTCAGCTCAAACGGAAAATATCAGTACACTGGTAATTACGTCTTCTTCAAACAGTGCGGAAGAAAACCGGAAGCTCCTGCATGAAAAAGAGGAGAGCTATACTGTTCAAACAGGAGATACTTTAAAGAGTCTGGCGATAAAGTTTTATAATGACCCAAAGCTCTGGACCTTGATCTATGAAGCAAATAAGGACAATATTAAAGTTGGTACTTTGGTACCCGGAACTGTTCTTTTAATACCGAAACAAAAACAAATTCAGTAAAAGGAATATTGCATTGACTGATGAAATAATTAACGACATATTAGATAAAATGGCAGCTTTCCGTGAGCAATTACGGAATAATACCTTTAACAGGGAGATTCTTGCTGATTTGGATCTTTTGACCCAGTATATAAAGGATGATATCGGCGGTAGATTGAAACTGGAGCGGGATAGTTGTGACAGTCAAATAAAAAATGAATTAGAAGGGCAAAGAACCCGGATAATTCATCTTGAAACAGCCTGTTCTGAACTTGAAAAACGTTTGGCAGAAAAGGAATTGAGCCTTAGAGAATCTGAAAATAGAGCGGCCAGGAATGAACGGGAATGGGAAAATATTGATAAAGAAAGGAGAAAAGACCTTGTGGCTTTAAGTGAAGAGCTGAAACAGATGGAAGAAAATATTATCAGGGTGAAGAAAGAAAACGAAAATAATAAAAGATTAAAAAATGAAAGTGAAGCTTGTGTGTTGAACATGAAAGAAGAATATGAAAAGAAGCTTGTCTTGGCCAAAGAAGAGTGCAAGGATGTAACGCAGGAAAAAGAAATTCTGGAAAGTAAATTAACAGAAAAAGAAGAGGAAACAAAAGGGCTTAATCAAAATATTGCTGAGCTGAGAAACAGGCTGGGGATGATCTTGCAGGAGACCGGAGAACGGGAAAAGAAAATGCTTTCCGGCTTTGCAGAACGGGAAAAGGAGATTTCTGCAGTCTGGAACAGGAATATGGCAGCTTTGGAGAAAAAGTATCAGGAGCTTATAGAGGAGAATGCTGCAGGAATATCTCTTCGTTTGAGAAGCTGCGTTAACTCAGTTAGCGGTGTTATTCAGTTGATTTCCGATAAACTGCTGCTTATAAAGAATAGAAAACAGAAACCGGAGGACGAGGAGAATGTTAGAAAAGACCTTGCCTCAACACTTCTTGAGGTAGATACTATTGCGAAAGCCGTTAAATCTTATCTGGAACTTTCAAGAGTTCCGGTTATGAATATTGCGGAGATAAATATTTATGAAAGCATAAAGAAAGTTCTGAATTATTATACCGAGCAAATAGAAAAACAGAATATTAAAGTTGTATATAATCATGATGAATTGGTCCAGAATTGCATCGGGGACAGAGAAACAATGCAAGCAATATTAAATGATATTCTGCAAAATGCTGTTGAAGCCATGACAAACGGGGGAGTTCTGACTATTTCTGCGGATAGTGCGGTAATCGGGCCGGGTAAATACCTTAAAGTATCAATAAGCGATACGGGTATCGGAATTGACCCCCGGATAAATGATAAAATATTTCTTCCATTTTTTACTACAAAAGAGAATGGAGAAGGTATGGGTTTGTCGAGAGTTAAGCGTAATATGATTTTGAACAGAGGCAGCATAATAATTGAAAGCAAAAAGGATTTGGGGACTGTCGTTCACCTGACTTTCTATAAAGGAAAATTGGATGCTTAATATTCTGATAATTAGCGATGAAACAGCCGTAAGAAGCAACTTCTCGAAAGTTTTAAAACCGAGAGGTTTTAATGTTGCTGAAGCCGGAAGCGGGCAGGAGGGGATCCGTTTAGTAGAGAAACAGGAGTTTGATCTGGTTTTTGTTTCTTCCCGTCTCCATGATGTTGACGGAATAAGGATTCTGGATCTTGTAAATAAAAAGAAAAGGGATTTACCTGTTGTTCTTTGCTGCGGTCTGGATGAACTTTCGATTGCGATTCAAGCTGTCAAATCCGGAGCTTACGATTTTATTGAAGAACCTTTTAAAAATTCCGATATCTTGAGAATTAGCCGGGAGATACTGATTAAGAGCGGGAAAAGTGGTTTGAATGCTTCTATGGATATTGAGGAAAGCCAATATGTCTCGGATGTTGCCAGAAAAAAACTTAAATATTTGGGTATTGGAATAGCTGTCTTTCTTCTGGTTTTAGTCAGTGTTTTGGAGATTAACAATTTATATAACAGAAAAGCGAAAAATAAGTTATCAGTTGAAAATTCTGACAGTGTTGTCAAAATTGAGCGGATCGAAAGAAAAACGGAAGCAATAAAAACTGAAAATTCAATAAAACCTGATATTGCGGTAGAAAAAAAGAAGGAAAAGGTTGTTATCGATCTTCCTGTCATATCAGCAAAAGAAAAAATATATCCGGTATCTTATTTCCACCCTTCAGGAATATACAGATCCGGGGAATATCTTTGGGTGTGTGATTGGTTTTCCCAAAGTATCTATAAGCATAAGTTAGACGAGAAGCTGACGCTTCTTAAAACCTTTAGCACGGGTGATCTTCATCCTTCAGGTCTTGCAATAATTAATGAGTATTTGTGGGTCACTGATTCCTGGGATAGGACTGTTACTAAATTCAGAATAGATAATGAATTGGTTCTGGTTAAAACATATAAAGTTCAGGAACAGTCCCCTTCCGGATTAATGTTTGACGGAACCAGTATTTGGCTTTGTGACGCTACTTCAAAGAAGATAAGCAAGCACTGGATGGATAATGAACTGACCATGTCTTACAGTCTTCAAAGTCCCGGGGAAAGTCCTGTTACGCTTTACTGGGACGGGACTAATATTATTTCCGGAGACCGTGATTCCGGCATTATTTACTTTCATAAGAGCATTTATAATTTACTTGAAGTTGAGAAATTTCAAAACGAAACCCTTAAAAGCAAAAAAGGAAAATTTTCCGGTTTTACTTCGGACCGGGACTATTTCTGGATGGTGTTTGATGGTATAGGAAGTATTTATAGATTAAGTAAAGATAATGTTAAAAAGTCACGTTAGAAAATGTTTTGGATAAGCCGGTAAATGCTGGTAGGAATTGTAGCTGTTGTATCTGAACTTAGTGTTGGATATTTTTCATTTTTTAGCGGGGTAATGGGAGAAACAGAAAAACATGGCAGAACAGCAAAAAAGAAAGCATAAGAGGATATCTGTAATAATGACCAAACTTGTTTTGGAAGATGTTGAAGGCAGTACCAATATCAGGTTAATCGGAGATATTAATAATATCAGTCTCGGGGGGATTGCCTTAGAAACAAAAGGGCATTATGAGATTGGAATGATCTTTAAGATAAACTTTATTCTTCCAAACGGACAAGAATTCAAGAATCTTACGGGTAAGGTTATGTGGATCTCAAAAAGCTCTGATAAATATTATGTCGGAATAAGAGTTACAAGGTTTGGCCTGTTTGATAGAATAAAGCTTGCTGGCTGCCTGCTTGAGATTATGAACAGCTATTTTGTACCTGAAAAAATGATGATTTTAAAAAAAATAGTTGAATTCTTTAAAAAGGCCCGTACAGCCGGTGTTCTGGATTTAAGACAGCGATCTCTGATTACTGAAGCGGCGCTTAAAATTGATTTTGACAGAGTCTATAATTTATTCTTGCAGGTGGAATCTGCCGGAGGGAGAACTATTAAAATAGGAGAATTTACGAAAATAGTTGCTTCTTTCTCTAAAGCTGTTGAAATTTTGCCCAGGGACTTTGACCCAAGTATTATTAAGACTGAGTTGCTAAAATATAAAGAAGAGATAGAATTGTTTGAAAATATTCGTAATAATGAGGTAAAATATTTTTCTGCAATAGGTATACAGGGGTACGAGGAAGCTTTTTCTGTTCTCCTGGGTCTTTGTCATAATTTAGAGGGTGTTGTCGAAAAACACGAAAAAGATCAGGCAAAAGCTTCGAAAGAAGAGAACAACAATAGATTATCTTTGATATATTTTGCAAACGTAATGTATTCAAGAATAGCGGATATTTATAATATTATGGAAAAATAGTATATTTCCATAAAATAATAGCCGCTTTCAAGACAAGTTCTTTTACCTCTGCTAAATTCTCCTTCAATATAGTATAATATAATATATTTAAAAGCAAAATATACCCTGTTTTTGCAGGTAATAACGCGCCCGTGGCCTAATTGGATAAGGCACTAGCCTCCGAAGCTGGTGATTGGCAGTTCGACTCTGCCCGGGCGCACCAATTGAGTACGAAGTACGAGAAGAAAGGGAAGAAAAGGAAGTAGACAAAGTAAAAGAAGTGAGTAAAGCGGTATTTGAGTTATTCTAATATATTATAACTCCGTTAAAGAAAGACCTTATAGACTTTATGGACGTTATGGACTTTTAGACAGTTGTCTTAATTCAAAGGAGGACTATTTATGAAAAAACAGACCGGCGCATCATACATCAAAGTAGTCATATTCGTACTGGTTTTGTTCGTGGTGGTATATCTTGCGATAAAGTATGCGGGGAAACCGGTGAGTCAGGTACTGAATCAAGGTGCTGATACAGCCAAGAGTAAAATTGATAAAGCTCAGGATGCGGCGAATACTGCTGCAAAAGCGGCTGAAGAAGTGATAAAAAAGGCGAGAGACGCTGCAGAATAAATCAAGCTGTTTAATGTTTTCTCGATGAAAATCTGAGGATGATTGTGGAGAAAGAAAGAAGTTACGGGAAGTACTGAAAAAACAGTTTATAAAGTTTGTAAAGTTTTAGATTAGGGTGGTATTATTGGTTACCCATAAAAAAATCTCAAAAAATATCCTTCAATGATTTTACTTTTATAGACCTTTATAGACTAAAACAAAACCCTTCTTTTTAACAAAAAAAGAAGGGTTTTGTTTATTATATCTCTTGAATGCTGTTGCAAAATGCTGGGATGATGAAAAACCGAACTTCATTGCGGCGTCTGAGACGTTTCCTTTGCCGGTCTCAAGAAATTCTCTGGCTTTTAATACTTTTTTCCGCAGTATATATTCTGCGGGAGGCAGTCCGGTTTCCTTTCTGAATCTGGCTTTAAACCAGGAGGTTGAAAGCCCCATGTGTACAGCAAGGTCAGGGACTCTTACATTGTTCTCCAGATTTTCGTCAATATTTTGAATGACCCTGTTCATGTTGCCTTCTTCTTGTTTGTTTGTTTCTGTTGCACATTTTAAAAGCTCCAGAATTAAGTTAACAAACGCGTTAGAAAGCGCGATATTTTTGAGCGGATATTTTGAAAGTAGAAGCAGGTGATGAATATTAGTAAAAGCCCGGTGCAGATTCCTTGAGGCAGGAAAATACCTTTTTTTTATTCCAAGAAGCTTTTTGACTAAAAGGTTGCCTTGTTCTTTATTAAGACCAAACATGTTTTTATTGCCGGTTAAAGGCAGAATATGTATCCAGTAAAGCTGCCCCTTTTCCTGTGACTGCCTTCCGCTGCTGTGCATCTCTCCCGGTTTTGTGAGAAAGATATCTCCGCTTTTCAACAGGTAATCTTTTCCGAAAACGCTGTAATTCTGATGTCCTTTTACCAGATAGCAAATCTCAAAGCCCTTATGAGTATGTGATTCAAGGGGTTGAAGCGCTTTTTCCGTGTTGTAACTGCCAAAAATCGGTATTTCCGGAAAGCCGCAATCTGTCAGTTTAAACCTTTTATAGATTATCTTTTGTCTGTCTTTTCTCATGTATATAATTATACTGTATATAAAAATAAACGCAATATAAATCGTATTGTGATATAATTACTATAGAAGCAAGCGGAATTTTACTCTAAATGAAAGTTTGCGATGAGAGGTAAGTACAATATGTGGATGAATATCATAACTCAATATATTGTTTTTTGTCATTCGTAATTTGTAATTTGCCGATTGAAAGGGGGCCTTATGAAAATGGATTTTAAAAAGCACAATGAAGAAGCGAAAAATGTATGGGATGCATATTTGGCTGGAAAACCTGTTCGTGTTCTGATGATTATAGGTTGTAATGCCCGCATGATTTTGCTGGATCCGAAATTGAACAACAAAAAAATAACTTTTAAACAGTATATTGAGAATCCTGATGTTATGCTTAAAGTCCAAATGGAATTTCAGAGATGGTTGAAACTGAATGTACCTCAGGATGCTATTATGGGAATTCCGCCTGACGGGCTTCCCGTAAGTGTGGACTTTCAGAACTGTTCTGAAGCCGCCTGGTTTGGGGCTGAAATACATTATAGAGACGGGCAGGTTCCGGACACGGAGCCTATTTTAAATGGCGATAAGAAGCAAGCTCTTTTTGATAAGGGTATTCCGGATCCTTTTGACGGTATAATGAAGACAAAAATTAATTATTATGAATATTTTATGAAGAAGCAAAAAGAGGGCTTTTGCTTCGAAGGTTCTCCTATCAAATCAATAACCATGAGCGGGCTCGGGACTGACGGGATTATGACCGGAGCTGTTAATCTGAGAGGGGTCGAGATATTTACCGATTTTTATGAGGATCCTGATTATGTCAGAAAGCTGTTTTCTTTTCTGACAGAAGCAACGATTAAAAGAATAAAAGCTTTCAGAAAATACTCAAACCAACCTGAAAAAAGCAAAGGGATTTCCTTCGCTGATGATAGTATTGCCAATATTTCCACAGAGATGTATAAGGAATTTGTATTGCCTTTTCATAAAAAGCTGGCAGCTGAATTGTCTGAAGGTGGTACGGGTTCGATACACTTGTGTGGAGATGCAACCAGACATTTTAAGACGATAAGAGATGAACTAAATATAATGCAGTTTGATACCGGCTTTCCTGTCGATTTTGGCCGGCTAAGGAAAGAATTAGGCAAGGATGTTGAAATATACGGAGGACCAAACATAAATTTATTGATGAGAGATGATATTCCCGCGATAGTGGCGGAAACAAAAAGGATATTGCAGTCGGGAATAGCGGATGGAAAATTTATTATAAGAGAAGGTAATAACCTTGCGCCGGGAACTCCTATGGAAAATCTTTGGAAGATGTATGAGACGGTGAAAGAATTCGGGAAATACTAACGAAGGTTCCACGTTCCATGTTGCTCAGGATAATCACGTAAGAAATCATCCAAAACGTCTTGCGTTAATGTATCGTTTTTTATTAAGAGTTGAAGTTTTATCCGCCTGCTTCCCGCCGGGAACAAATATATTTCTTTGAACAAAAAGTCTATTTGGGGACTCTTAATGCACGTAAAGGGAATCTTTAGTTTAGTATTTCTCTTTATTTTATATGAAAATCGTGGTAAAATGTGCAAGTAAATTAGTTCTAAACAATGGTAAACAGGAATCTAGAAAATTTTAAAAAGTCAAATATAATAGGATTATTATTTTTGTGTCAGTGTCCACCTGCGGTGAGATCTCGCTAAAGGCGGAGAATCCGGCAGTTTTGTAATCAGTGAAATCGATTTAAATTGGAGGAGAAAAATGAGGAAATTTCTGGTTTTGTGTGCTGCTTTAGTGTTTTTGACCGGTTGCGCGGAAGAGAGGAAGTTTATAAAATCACCGTTTGGAGGACCGGATGTGTTGGTTTGTCAGGCTCAGGGTTATTTTGCTTTTTCTTCGCTTCCATATAATGTTTACCGTAATCGGCAGACTGATAGTGTTCCTTTTCCGGGATTTATAGTAACTGAAGCAGAGGGAAAGGTAGTGATTGATACCATAATCGGAGGGCAGAATGTTTTTAAGGAGTTAAGAAGAGATGACCAGGTTGTGGCTGTAAACGGAAAAACAGTAAAGAATAAAAAACACTTTTTGGAATTGATCAGAGGTGAAAGATACGATGAAATGTCATATCTTACATTTCGGAGATATACTTCGGAGTTTTCAATTGCAATAAGACTAAGCCAGATGAATATGTCCAGGATGTATACAAATCTTGAGAAAAAACTCTTGGAAGGTGCAAAAGTAAGTGTCGCAATAATTCCCAGCGCAAACACAACCACCACAAGTATTTCCGTAAATGTCCAGGGTCTTATTGAGAATGATAAAGCTTACATAGCTTCTGCCTATGAGAAGATGTTCATAACAGAGTTTAATTCGTATCCTAATTTTTCGGTGATAGACAGAAATATTATAGAAAAAATAATTAATGAACAAAAATTTCAGATTTCAGGAGCTGTTGATGATGCAACTATACAAAAGTTAGGAAAAATAATAGGTGCCTCCAATTTGTTTTTTATTACTATGAGCAGGTATGAAGACTCGACGAATTTTGTGGAACGGCTTGTTGAGGTTGAGACAGCAAGAGTTGCTTATAGCGATAATTATACCTATGTGAAACCGAAACCGGTTGTGGTTGTAAAAAAGAAAAAAGGCAAAGGCGAGGATGATGATGAGGAAAAAAAAGATAAGAAAAAAGAGGAAAAACAGCCTTTGATTATTAATATAAATAATGTAAACACAAATACCAATGTGATTTCAAACACTAACATTAATACGAATAACAATAACAATTCAAGTAATCCGACGATTAATATTAGCAAATAAAGCAGAAACAGCAGTTGAAGCAAGTACAGTAAGAGAAGGAAGTTGAGCGAACCTTGAACCACTCCCGTGAAACGGTCGGGTTCATGGTTCTGTACCCGGAAGTTTTGAGTGGTACAGGGGTCTAAATATCGAACCTTAAACCTTTACGAAATCCGCCTAGGCGGAAGAAGCAAAAACAGTAAATACAGTCAGTGAAAAAATCGTGAACCATTCAAGACTACAGGTACATGGTCCATGTATCAGTGTCCACCTTCGGTGAGATCTCGCCAAAGGCGGAGAATCCTGAAGTTTTGTAATCTGTGGAATCTTATTTGGAATAAGGATGACCTTGAAAGAGAAGTTGGAAAAGAGGAACAAGAAACAAAGTAAAATACTGCGCATGGTCTTTATCTATTCCGGGTTTGCCGCAGTAATTCTCTTTGTTTTCTGGCTTAAGGCGGTACTCTTGCCTTTTGTAATTGCATTTGTGCTGGCGTATTTGTTAAATCCCACTGTTGACTATTTTGAAAAAAAAGGCATCAAAAGAGTCTTGGTTATTCTTACCTATTTTATGGTTATTTTTTCCGTGGTTACCGTGCTTCTCTTCATATTTATTGATTTTACGGCCAAGGAAATATTGGTAATACAGGACAAACTTCCCTTTGTCTCCGGTAGAATAGAAGAAATAATTGGAGAATATTCCTTAAAGGCAGAAAAATACTTTCCAAATTCAAAGCCTGCCGAGCTGAAATCCCTGCTTATTGAAAACACGCAGAACATGACGGCGGAAATAAGTAAAAGTATTGTCGGGATGTTTTCTGATATTATCAATTGGATAAGCAGTGCGACAGGAAGTTTGATGAATGTTTTGATTGTGTTATTCTCTTTGTTTTATCTGTTAAAAGATTGGAAAAAGATAAAAGAGGCAGTTAAAAGAGCGGCACCGGTTTCGTATCATGGCATAGTGGAAAAACTTGCAATTAGTGTGAGCTTCCAAATTAACAGATATATAAGAGGCCAAATTATTGTAGCTTCCACTGTAGGTCTGATAACAATGTTCTCGTTGTATTTTCTTGGTTTTGAATACTATTTTATTCTTGGTGTTATTACAGGACTTTCAAATCTTATCCCCGTAATAGGTCCTTTTATAGGTATGTGCGTGGGAACAGCACTGTCTTTTTTTATACATGAACCGTTTTTTAGCGGGATACTAAAGGTGCTAGGAGTCTTGTTATCCGTACAATTACTTGATAACATAGTTATAAGTCCGCTAATCATCGGAAAAGCAGTAAAAATTCACCCGGTTACGGTTTTAATTGTTCTTTCTTTCGGATGGTTCTTCTTGGGCATCCTTGGAATGCTGATATCCATTCCGTTTTATACTACAATGAAGTTTGTTATTGCGGAAATATACGGTTTTCATGTGCAAGTGAAGTAATCGAAGCAAGTTGAGCAAACCTTGAACCACTCCCGTGAAACGGTCGGGTTCATGGACCTGTACCCGGAAGTTTTGAGTGGTTCAGGGGTCTAAATTTCAAACCATAAGTCTTTGCGAAATCCGCCTAGGCGGAAGAAGCAAGTACAGCAGGGACAGAAAAAGAAGTAGAGGAATCAAATACAGAAAGTGAAGTAAAGAAAGTACAGAAAATGTAGTTTTTGCCGGAGTTTATGTGGTTTTTGGCATTATTTTTAGAATTTATCATTTTGTTGGTTTTGTTTCGAATTTCGAGTTTAAAGTTTCAAATTTGTTTTAATGGGGGTGCAGTGAAGCCTCTACAATTGATTTTTAAAATACTTGTTCTGTTTTTTCCGGTCATATATCTTTTTTCTGATGCAAAAACTATCCAAACTGCGAACCAACTTCTGGAAAGCCGGCATCTTCGAACAGAAAATCTACAGGATGCGCAAAAAACAATATTGAAAGGTATTGAAGAGGGTGAAATAAACGGTGAAATATTTACTGTGGCTTCCAAAATATACTTTTACCTGGGGGATACCGAGCCGGATAAGACGATTAAAACAGCTTATTTTGAGCAGGGCATAATGTACGGTAAAAAAGCTGTTGCAGCGGCTCCAAAATCCGATGTGGCGCATTTTTGGTATATGGGAAATACTGCCAGGACCATACAGCTTAGGGGTATCTTAAATGCTTTATTAGCCGTAAAGGAGATAAAAAAAGAAATTAAGCTTATTCTTGATCTGAATCCAAAAAATGTCGGTGCAATTTCCGCTCTCTCAAGTTATTACGCGGAAGTGCCGGGCATTCTTGGCGGCAGTATAGAAAAATCAGAAAAACTGATACTTCAGGCGCTGGAGTACCAGCCAAAATATACTTTTTTATATATTGATACCGCCAATGTTTATATCAGGCTTGGAAAATTAATGGAAGCAGAGAAGTATCTGAATACCATGTTGAAAATTGAGGAGCCGGTTTCAAAGGCGGATTTTGAGCTGCTGGATAAACCAAATGCACTTAAGATGCTTGCAGAGATAAAAAAATTACAATCTTCTCCGGAGTGACAGGAGAAGCAAAGGAAGCAAGTTGAGCGAAGGCTAAATATTAAACCATAAAGCTTCGCGAAATCCGCCTAGGCGGAGGAAGCAAAAACAGTAAACAGAGTGAGTAAAGTGGAAAAAGCATTTTCTCGTAACTCGTCACCCGATATCCGCCTGTTAGGCGAGATCTCTCCAAAACATTGGAGGACCCGTAACGTTCTTTAGTATTTTACAGGAGGAACTTTTGAACCAACGTAAAGCATGGCTTGTCGTGACCGCCTTCGCTATTATCGTCGCTATTATTACTCTTGTTCCTTATCTTATAATGGATGCCAATACCCCTCCGGGAAATGTATTTCTTTATACCATGGGTAATAATTACGATCAGGCGAGTTATCAAGCCTGGATAAAACAGGCGGAAGAGGGGAAGATTTTAGCCGGAAGTAACTACACTACAGAAAGGCAATCCGGGAAGTTTTTCAATCCTTTCTTTGTCGTTTGCGGCTGGTTTGTGAAAATTACAGGATTTGGAATGATATTTGCTTATCAGCTTATCAGATTGTTTTTTGTTGTTGTATTAATACTTGTGCTTTTTAAATTTTCAGAGTTGTTTCTAAAGAGTTTCCCGGAAAGGTTTTTCTTTGTAGCCCTGGTTTCACTTTTTTCCGGTCTTAGCTTCTTATTTCCCTTTAAATGGCTGCAGTACCTGAAGGAGACTTACAATATAGGACCGCTGGATCTTTGGGTCCCGGAAGCAAATATCTTTATAACCTTACTTGAAAAACCACTTTTTATGATGGCTTTAATTCTAATACTTATTACGTTTATGCTTTTATTCAAGGTTTTTAAATCCCCGGAAAGAATTAAAGTTTACTCCGCCGGTTTTGTAATGTTTCTTCTTGGTTTAGTACATCCGTATGATTTCGCTACAATTTATGGGACCGTAGTATTGTTTCTCCTCTGGACAAAAGCGGATAGAAAACGCTGGGTTTGTTTTTTTGGCGTAGTAGTTCTTTCCCTGCCGGCATTGATTTATGAATATATGTTAAGTGTTTACGATCCATTTTTAAGGGAATGGGGAAAAACGCTTACCCTTTCCTCTACGATATATAGCTATCTCCTGGGTTATGGTTTTATATTGATTGCTGCCGCTGCTTTTACTATAAAAAAATGGAGAAAGCTTGAGAAAACAGAGATATTTCTTCTTTCCTGGGTTGTGTCCCATCTTATTCTGGCTTATATGCCTATTAGATTCGAAAGAAGATTGCTTCTTGGGCTTTCTGTACCTCTTGCCTTGCTTGCGTCTCTTTATTTATTCAGATATCTTTGGCCATATTTGAGCAAGAATTATGTTTTTTTAAAAAAACACTCTCTGTCGACTATGATTATTATTATACTTATAACAATACCCTCAAATATAAGATATGTTGTTGACGAATGTATTTTTTTTAATATATTTCCTAATAATTACTGTCTTGCAAACGGAGATTATGAAGCCTTTCTTTGGATGGATAAAAACTTGAAACGGGATACGGTGGTTTTTGCTTTTTATTCGACAGGTGTTTATATGCCGGGTCTTACCGGATGCAAGGTTTACGCCGGACATTATGACCAGACCTTAAATGCTGAAAGGAAAAAAAAGCTTACTGGTGTTTTCTATCAAACAAATACCTCTGATTACTTTAGAGTAGATTTGCTGAAAAATATCAAAGCAAAATACCTGTATTTCGGTTCTTTTGAGAAAAACATCGGAGACCCGGGTTTTGATTCAAAACCGTATCTTTCCAAGGTCTATGATAAGAGCGGAGTTAAGATCTATCTTTTAAAAGGGACAGCGACTATTAATTATTGACAGCAAGAATTGATATAAACAAAAAATGTCAAGAACAAGTAGAGCGATAGTAGAGGGGCAGCCTCACGCGCAGCCAATAAAATGTTTAGTCTAACAGGTGAAAGTCCTGTCTTAGCAAATTGTCCGTTCCAGCTAAGTAGATATATCTGACATAATAACCGGTAACGGTTATTATGCAAGCTCAGATGTAAAA
>Ga0208373_1000605_pt1 | contig 59273 bp, 65 predicted proteins | sample RifOxyC2_FD_184036 | JGI IMG/M metagenome (GOLD analysis project Ga0208373, IMG submission 184036) | Soil microbial communities from Rifle, Colorado - Rifle Oxygen_injection C2 (SPAdes) | ecosystem: Environmental > Terrestrial > Deep subsurface > Rock core/Sediment | place: Rifle, Colorado...
TTTTGAGCAGTCAGTTAAAAATCCCCGTGGTCTTAGGAAGACCATGGAAAAACCTCCAAAGCCGTAAAAGTATTCCTATTCCTGAAAATAAATCCCTGGCTTATGCGACGGCCATCGGCCTGGCTATCCGAGCGGCTGATAATCCTTTCTGGCTCCGCCACATTATATGATTCCCTCCCGCCTCAATCTACTTTCTCCCGAAAAAAAGAAACACCTGCACGGTATGATTAGTTTACAATTCAGTAAAAGTGCTGTGGAAATGGTCCTTTTCGTAATTTCCATTTCCAGCATCGCTTTCCTGGGTAGTAAATTAGTTTTGGAAGAACATCTCACGGATTTAAATCTGGCTGTCGCCTCTCTCCAAAGCCAGAACCCGAAAACTAATCAAGAAATTCTCAATCTCAACAAGCGGTTAAAAAAAATCGAGTATATCCAAAAAGAATATTCCCCTCTTGTCCCTCATTTGGTTGAAATCGGCAACCACATCCCTTCGTCCGTCACTTTGGATCGTCTGGAAATAAACCAAGAAGAAAAATCCGTGTTAATTTCTGGTTTGGCCCCGACTCGTGACGATTTATTAATGGTCAAAGCCAACCTGGAAAAAATTGAATGGTTAGAAACAATCGAGATACCATTGGCCCAACTCACTCAAAAAGAAAATATCAAGTTTAATTGGACCCTGAAGATTAAATCTGACGCCGATTGATATGTCCCTCAAACAAAGACTAATCACCTTCACCTTAATTTTAACCGCCACTGTTCTGGTCATTGGTTTAGGTATAATCTTCCCCACGATCCGCCAAGTAAAAAGGATCAATGCCGAAGCGGCCTCAATCGAAGCAGAACTAGAAGCCCGTTACCGTAATTCCCAAAAATTAAAACAAACGCTCCATGAATTACCCCTGATCAGGACTAAAGTAGAAGAAATCGAAAAAGCACTCGCTCAGACCGGAGATGAACTGGCCTTAATTACGGAATTGGAGAACCTGGCCACCCGCAATTCAGTTAACCAATCTCTGAAAATCAGTACCAGCCAAGAAAAGGACCATTCCTTATTTATCCTATCCTTTATCACCAGCGGCCAATATCCTGATCTGGTGCGTTACCTGGCAGAAATCGAGCGTCTCCCTTATTATGTGATAATCAAAGAAGTGAAACTAGAAAAAAAAGGCGAAGCCCAGGGATCATTTTTGACTCTTAGTTTCACTGGCAAAGTATATGTGGAAAATTAAACAAAACCCAAAAATTCCCACTTTTGATCATGAATACAGTCAATTCTCGCGCCTCCGCTGGATTAGTTTAGCGGTTCTAATAATTCTTTCTTTTGCTATTGGCTGGACCATCTTTTTTCTTTACCAACACATCTATACCGCCATTGCTAACATCAACACTGCGACGGCCATGACCAGCTTTGTTAATGCCGAGGTTCTTGATTTTAAGACTCACGAAACCATTTTAAGAAATGAGGAAAAGAAAAAGTCTTATCAAACGCAAATCATCAATCTAGAGCGTGACCCTTTCAATCTGCTCGCGCCCCCTCCACCTCCGACCCCCTAATTATGGCTGTCTACTACTTCGCTCTCGGACACCAGCCGCATATATCACAAGCGGAAATTGACGCCGTTTTAACGAAACTCGGAATAAGTTTCCGTTTTATTCACCAAAACGCTCAACTCCTTATCCTGGAAACTACCCCAGACCTCCCTGTAGAAAAATTAGCATCAACCCTGGGGGGTATAGTAAAGATCGGCCGAAAAATCCTAGAAAAAAACTTGGCAAATTTTTTTGCCAACTCCCAAACAGAGGGTAAGATTCAATTTTCCCTATCCGGACAAAATGCAGATAAATTGGGGCTGACAATCAAAAAAGAATTGCGAGGCAGGGGCCGCTCTGCCCGCTATATTCCTGCCAAAAATACGGCCACAATTTTTCATAATCATTTAATCGAAAAACAAGGGGACATCACCCTCACCCCCCAAGGAAATTTTGTCACTGTGGCTATCCAACCATTTATGGAATTTACTGAGCGAGATTATGGTAGGCCGGAAAGTGATGATTACAGCGGCATGCTTCCCCCCAAGCTCGCCAGAATAATGATAAACTTATCCCAGGCTCCTGATTCCGCCCTGATCTATGATCCGTTTTGCGGCTCTGGTACTATCTTGACTGAGGCTGCCAGTCTTGGCTATAAACAATTACTCGGCTCTGACTTATCCCCGAAGGCAATAGCTGATACCAAAAAAAATCTTGACTGGCTACAAGATAGATACCAACTGGCTGGTATTCAGCCTCGGCTTTTTGTCAGCTCAGTGGAAGATATTAACCAAGAAATCAAAACTAGCTCTGTCCCCTTCATCATCACCGAACCTTTCCTAGGCAAACCATTGACCGGACGGGAGAAAACTACTGAGATAGAACAGACAATCGCTGAATTGAACGATCTTTATTATCACAGTTTCCTGGCTTTCAACAAAATCATGACCAAAAACGGTCTGGTCATCTTCATCATCCCTAAATTCAAACATAATAACAATTGGCTGGCCGTTGACTGCATTGAAAAAATAAAATCCGCCGGCTTTATCCATCGGCCGTTTTCTTTAGAACAACCTTGCCTTGATTATCATCGTCCAGATCAGCATCTGGCCAGAACCATTTGGAAATTCCAAAAAATATAATCCACCGTTTCGCGGTGGATTATTTGTTATTCGTAACCACGGCGGACCTTTGTTCCGGAGTAGTAATATTGGAGCAAATCTTCAAAAGATAATCCCTCTTTTTCAGCTCGCAACGCGGCATCATGTTGGCTCAGACCCACCCCATGGCCTAATTGGCTGTAGCCAGCGTCATAGCCAGTTCGGACCGGTTTTAACCAGGCCCGATCTTGTCCGCCCCAGACCTTTGACCAACTTTTGGTCCAACCATTGCTCCGGCCAAAATACGGGGTAACCACGATTTGATTCTCATAGGTGACAAACATACCGCGGACAGCCGCAGCCGCTTCCACTACATTGGGTAATATCTCGGCCACTACCTGTCCTAAATATAACTGATCATAAGTGGTGGCGACCAAATCAAAAAAGGGATACTTACCCTTGGCCACATAAGCATAATTGCGAGCGGCCACCAAATTCGCTTTCACAAATTCTATCGGAGCAGAACGGCTGGTTTCAGCAATCCCGGCCACATAATCCTCTAGTAACAAATCATTAACCATATAAAGCTTTTGATCAACTTCACCCCGTCGATATTCAAAAGATCCGCGATATTGGTTAAAGTTAAGATTATTCAACCAGCTCACTCGTCGTTCAAAATCCGGTAAAACAAAAATGGCATGAGGATTATTCTGAGGAACCAAACGGATATAATAATGAGTAGAAAATTCCAAGGATGGACTTTTAAAATGATACTGACCATCAATGAAATCCATCTTCGCTGTTTCACCGATCCGTAAAACTCCCTGGTCATGCTCGCCACGAAAAACCTGATAATCATCTACCAGAGACATAAAGCTGACAGTCTCCCCCACTTCTATTCCCACTCGCACTCGTGGCTCTTCAGTCAATAAAGGCGGAAGAACCTCGCTCTCACTAGAAACACTAAACTGGGACGCCTGGTATCCGGTTGGCGCGTTTTGCGTAACAATTACCGGAATTACTAAAATCGCCCCTGGAACTTTTTCCCCAGCCACACTTAGAAAAAAACTAGTCGAATAATTGCCCTGTTTCGCTGGTGTACGAATAAAAAATTCAAGACGCAGGGTCCGATCTTTTTCGACATTAGCCTGGCCAGTGAGAATCGTCTGGCTATCAGCCCAAGAATCATCTGCGAATTCACCGACTGTAGCGGTTGTTTCCGCCTCCCAAGAATAATCTTTCCAGACTGTGGTCCCTAAATTCTTGAAGGTCGCTATCAATTTTACCAATTGACCGCCGGCCGCTTCCACCTTACTTTTGTTAATTACCACCAACTTGGCTGATAAATCATCGGCCACCGCTGTGGATACTGGCCCTGGCTCTACTTTTATTTTCACATAAAAATATCCGCCCCGAACCCAAGAATAATTTTCAGCAGCCAAATAAAAACGCTCCACATATTCACCCGGAGTCTGAGGAGCGCGCAGACTAAGAGCCAATTCACCTATCTCGCCAGGCTTGACGCTCCCGGATATTTTCGCAGTCTGATTTGAGCTCAACCAAGTCTGATCAGCAAAAATTGAGGACCGATATTTTGGTTCCATGGTATAAGCAGAAAGAAAACGCTGACCGTCTCCTTGCCAAGTCTGAGTACCAATATTTTTAAATTTGAAAACCACAACTTTCGTTTCTCCGACTTTGAGTGAAATTGGATCGGCTAAGGATTGAGAAACATAGGCTGCAGCAAAACCCACTCCATCGCGAATAACTAAATCCGGTTCTGCAGCCCGGGCATTTTCCATCCAGATACTGCCCAAAAGAAAAACAGCAGTAAAAAGAAATATTTTTGTATATTTGACTGACATAGTTATTAGATTATACCAAAAAAATAAAGACTATTCAATTGCTTTTTTAAGCCAAAAATGATATCGTGATTCTGTTACATATGAATACAACACGCGCCATTGCCTTCAATACTGGCGTCCAGATAATTGGTAAGGTCATCTCTACCCTACTCGGCCTAATCGCCATCGGTTTGTTGACCCGCTATCTCGGTCAAGAACAGTTTGGGTGGTATGTGACCGTTATTTCTTTCTTAGGTTTTGCGGGCATTTTGATTGATTTCGGTCTTATTCCAGTCACAGCCCAAATGCTGAGTGAGCCTCGCTATTCCGCCCAAAAACTTTTGCCCAATCTGCTTGGCTTTCGTTTTCTTACGGCGGTAATATTTTTCGGCCTAGTCCCAATCGTGGCCCTTTTTTTCCCCTATAACCAAGAGATAAAAATCGCCATTGCTTTTACCACAATCTCTTTCCTGGCCATATCCCTAAACCAAGTCTTCATTGGTTTTTATCAAAATCAGCTCAAAATGCACCTGCCGGTTATCGGCGAAATCATCAGTCGCTTAATACTAGTGGCCGGACTGGGAATAATGGTCCTGCGTCAGGCGGGTTTTTTCTCCCTCCTTTGGATGGTGGTGGTTAGTAGTATCGGCTACACTCTTTTTATGTGGATTTATGCTCGCCGTTATGGCCGAACCACCCTTGCTTTTGATTTAAAAATTTGGAAAGAAATCAGTCAAAAAATGTGGCCAATCGCCGTGTCCATTATTTTCAACGTTGTCTACCTCAAAGGCGACGTCATTCTTCTTTCCCTTTTCCGTTCGCAAACCGAAGTCGGTCTCTATGGAGCCGCCTATCGGGTGCTAGATATTGTTTCCCAAACTGCCATGATGATCATGGGAGTGATGCTACCATTGCTCGCTTTTCAATGGTCGCGGCAACTGCGGGCTGGATTTCAAAAACTTTATCAACAGTCTTTTGATATCATGATGCTTTTTTCTCTGCCTCTAGTCGTTGGCACCCACCTGCTGGCTGATAAAATAATGGTTTTTGTCGCCGGTCCCCAATTTCTCGCCGCCGGTATCCCCTTACGCATTCTCTCCTGGGCAATTTTCTGGCTTTTCTTAGGAGCCGTATTTGCCCATGTGGCCGTGGCTATTAACCGCCAAAAACAAACCATGTGGATTTATATTTCCGATGCCGTCCTCACTTTAGCTGGCTACCTCTATTTCATCCCTCGCCACGGCTATCTAGGTGCGGCCTACATGACTGTTTTTTCCGAAGCTTATGCCGGCGTCCTTCTCTTTCTAGTCGCCCGCCACTATGTGCAGACCCGCCTTCGGCTCATCAGTTTGGGAAAAATTGTCCTGGCTAGTTTAGTTATGGCTCTCTTTCTCATACTCTATCCAAACTTAGCTTTAATCTGGCAAATTCTGGGAGGGGCCTTAATTTACCTCCTCGTCCTATTCAGCGTCCGGGGTATTTCTCCACAAACCTGGCAAGAAATTTTCTTCCGTTCTAAAGAATAATATGCTCGTCTACACCCTTCTCCTTCTTTTCTTTATTCTTTTTATTTTCTTGGCGAAAAATAACTTTGTTCTTGCCCTGGCGATAATGTTGGCCACTCTGCCCAGCTACTTGCTTCGTTTCCATTTTGGTCCCCTGCCCACGACTTTGTTAGAAATCATGATCACTACCCTTTTCATTGTCTGGATTACCCTTCACCAAGAAAACATCCTTACTTGGTTGAAACAAGCAATAAAAAAATACCCTTCAATTTTCCTTGCCAGTTCTATTTTTTTGATCGCCGCCACTATTTCCATCTTCTTTAATCCACAAATTCTAAAAGCCGGGGGGGAGTGGCGGGCCTTCTATCTCCAGCCATTCCTTGTTTTTTTAATTATCAGCCATTCCTTGTCAACAGAAAAGAACGTAAAAAAAATCCTTCTCGGATTAATCATTGGGGGTCTAGCCACCAGCCTTTTGGCGATTTACCAGCACTATACTGGCTGGGCAGTGCCCTATGATTTCTGGGAAAATCGACAGACTTACCGAGTCACTGGCTGGTTTGGTTTCCCCAACGCGGTCGGCCTTTATCTCGCCCCTCTCGTCCCCCTGTCCTTTTACCTTCTTCTTTCCGGAATCGCCCGACGACGCCATGGTTTTGACCTCGTCCTCATTATCATCAATCTATTATTTATTCCCCTGGCTATCCTCGCCATTGTGTTTGCGAAGACCACCGGCGCCCTCGTTGCCCTAATCGCGGCCTCAATACTTTTTCTCTTTCTCTGGCGACCGACCCGCTGGCCAACACTCCTTGTCTGTCTTCTCGCCGGGTTAGTTTTCTTTTTTTCTCCGGTAACTGAAAAAAAACAAGAAATGTTACTCCAAGATTTTTCTGGCCAACTACGATTGGAGATGTGGGGAGAAACCTTGGAATATCTTAACCATCATCCTTGGCGCGGAACCGGTCTGGCCAACTATTCTCAAGAAATCGCTCCTTACAGGATAAACAAAAATATCGAAATTTTCCATCACCCACATAATTTATTCTTAACTATCTGGGTCAATACTGGACTTATGGGAGTCATTGGTTTTGTCTGGCTATTGATCGCCGCCCTGCGCGCTGGCTTGGCCACTTTTATCTCTTGGGAAAAAGAAAAAATCCTCCCCATGTGCGCCTTAAGCGCTCTTACCATTATTCTCGTCACCGGCTTAGTGGATTCTCCTTATATAAAAAATGATCTAGCCATAATTTTTTGGCTGATCATCAGTTTATTAACTTCCCCCACCCTATGGTCTACCCCTTTTGGAAAACAAAAAAATTAAAATCTCTCGCCCACGCCATTTTGTCTCTAAAAAATGAAAAGGATGTCTTGAATTTTCTCCGAGATTTATGTACTTTGGAAGAATTGGAAGAACTTTCTCAACGCTGGGAAACAGCCAAACTCCTCCACCAAGATGTCCCCTATCGCCAAATTTCTGAAAAAACCGGACTCTCCACCACCACCATTACCCGTATTGCCTTCTGGCTTCGACACGGAGAAGGAGGCTATAAAAAAGCTTTAGAGAAATAATCATTTTACAAAAACACCGGTACTAACCGGCGTTTTTTGTTGGAATTGATAATATTTTCTTTAGATACTGGCCCGTATAACTCTTTTTTACTTTCGCAATCTCTGCCGGTGTGCCTGTCCCAACAATCTCGCCGCCACGAGTCCCGCCTTCCGGTCCTAAATCGATCACCCAGTCAGCGCATTTTATCACTTCTAGATTATGCTCAATAATCAAAACCGTATTTCCCTTTTCCACTAATTGGTTCAACACGATTAACAACCGACGAATGTCTTCAAAATGCAGGCCAGTAGTTGGTTCATCTAGAATATAAAGGGTGCGGCCAGTCGCCCGCCGCGACAATTCGGTTGCTAATTTCACCCGTTGGGCTTCACCACCGGACAAAGTGGTAGCGGGCTGGCCCAGATGAACATAACTCAAACCTACATCATTCAAAACTCGCAATTTTTCCGCCAAAGCCGGCGTATCCGCAAAAAATCTATAGGCTTCACCCACGGTCATTTCCAAAATTTCCGCAATATTTTTGTTACGGTAATGGACTTCTAAAGCCTCCCGATTATATCTCTGTCCCCCACATTCATCACATTCTACAAAAACATCAGACAGAAACTGCATCGGAATACGGACATATCCTTCACCGGCGCAAGCTTCACAACGTCCTCCACCCTTAACATTGAAGCTGAACTTGCCCGCATCATATCCTCGCATCTTTGCTTCCGGGACAGCGGTAAACAAATCTCGAATCTGACTAAAAATACCAGTATAGGTGGCCGGATTACTCCGAGGCGTGCGGCCAATCGGTGTTTGGTCAATCACGATTACTTTGTCAACATTGTTCAGTCCTCCGATAGAGTCATGATCAGCTGGTTCAGCCTTGGCTTGATAAAAATGGCGATTGAGAGCCTTACCTAAAATCTCGGAAATCAAAGTAGATTTACCAGAACCGGAAACACCGGTTACGCAAACCAATTTACCCAGAGGAATACTGACATCAATGTTGCGCAGATTAAAGGCCTTGGCCCCCTTGATCGTTATTTCCTGTTTGTTCCCGACATGAGTTTTTTTGGGTAGGGCAATCTTTTCTTTACCAATTAAAAATCGACCAGTTAATGATTTCGTGTTCCGACGAATGGCTAATGGCGCTCCTTCGGCCACGATCTCTCCTCCATATTCCCCAGCGCCAGGACCAATATCCACTACATAATCAGCTTGCTCAATCATGGCCTGATCATGCTCAACCACAATTACAGTATTCCCCTGATCACGCAAAGCCTTTAGAGTGGCAATCAGTTGATCATTATCTCGGCTATGTAAACCAATGGAAGGTTCATCCAGGATATAAATTACACCCGACAGACCAGTTGATAGCTGGGTGGAAAGACGCACCCGCTGAGCTTCACCACCGGACAAAGTGTTTACCGAGCGGTCCAGAGTCAGATAATATAGACCAACTTTTTGTAGATCCGTTAATCTTTTTGATATTTCTTTGATAATCGGCCCAGCCACGGTCTTTTCTCGTTTGCTCAGTTCCATCTTTGTCTTACTCCTCGAACTGGCCAAAGAAACAAAAAAACCAGCCGCTTCTTCTACGGTCATCTCGGCTAAGTCAGCAATTGAATAATCACCAATCCGAATATGTAATGACTCTGTCTTGAGGCGACGGCCATGACAAACCGAACAGACCCGTTCATGCATATACTGTTCGATTTCTTTCCGGATATATTCGGAATCAGTTTCCGCATGCCGTTGGGTCAGATTGGGAATTATCCCTTCAAATCTCACCTTCTTGCCCTTGACTTCATACATTTGGCCATCGGTGCCAAACAAAAGTATTTGCATCGTCTTCTCCGGCAGATCTTTGACCGGAACTTGCAAAGAAAAACGATGGGCTTTGGCCACTTCGGTCAAAAGAGTGTAATAATAGGTTTGATTTCCGACAATACGTGTCCAAGGTTGAATCGCTCCTTCGGCCAAGGTTAAACGGGGATTAGGAATAACCAACTCTGGATCAACCTCCAGATTAATCCCCAAACCCGTACAACGTGGACAAGCTCCATAAGGACTATTGAAACTGAAGCTCCGCATTTCTATCGGGCTGAATTTACGATTGCACTTTTGACAAGTGGCCGAGGTAGAAAAAGAATATTCGTCTCCGGTCTGCTCGTCCGCCACCACCATTTCCCCATTGGAGAGATCCAAAGCGCGGGCCACCATTTCCCCCACATTTTGTTTTTTGACATCGGTCAAACGGCCGATCAGTAACTCCACCGTATATTCCTGTTCAAGGTTGAACTTGTATTTACTCACTTCCAACAACTTCATGACCAAACCATTCAAACGCACCAATTCATAACCCGATTGTTCCAAACGATTGAGCAAATCTCGCGCTCTTACTTTTTTTCCGGTAACGATTGGACAAAGAATCTGTAAATCATGCCCCTTTCTTCCCATCTCTCTCACTCGTTCCATGATTTCTCCGGCAGTATAGGATTTGACTGGTAAATTACAGGCGTCACAGTACTGAATGCCAATCCGAGAAAATAACAAGCGTAAGTGATCATAGATTTCAGTTACTGTACCGACCGTAGAACGAGGATTTTGCGAAACACTTTTTTGATCAATGGCAATGGTCGGAGAAAGACCGGTAATCTCATCCACATCCGGCTTGTCCTGTAATTCCATGAAACGTCGAGCATAGGCAGAAAGACTCTCAGCATAACGACGCTGGCCTTCCGCATAAATCGTGTCAAAAGCCAAAGAAGATTTACCTGAACCAGATAGACCGGTGATCACAATCAATTTATTCTTAGGCAAACTTAAAGAAACATTCTTTAAATTATGAACCCGGGCATTTTTAATTACTAAAAAATCTGACATAAAATCCAACACAATTTAAGGCATCGGGGACCAGGTATCCAGAGTGCCACCGGCAGAACCGACCCCACCAGCTGAACTGGGTGGAGAGTATGTCAAGATAGATGAAATAGCTTTATCGTCTAATTCTACAGTCATAAACAAACCCTTTTCTAAACTTTCCCATTTGATGTAGGTCTGATTATTAACCCAATCGCCCATCGTCAGAAATAGATTTGGACTTACATGGGGTTTGTTCGTATCCCCCTTCTGGCCAATATACAAATCACTGTCCGCCGCTTTCCAATCCTTATTCAATTCTTTGTTTAGAATCAAACCCAACACCTTATCAGATGAATTCTTGCACCAAAAATCCGCTCCATAAGCAGTCAGGCCGGGATAATACACCCGATATTCAGTCGGATCATAACCATCCAAAATACTATGCTTTCCTTTATTTTCCCAATCGCTTTTGCCTGACCAATTAACATAAGTCATGAGATTGTTCTGGCAAACTGCATAGAAAACATCCACCGGACTGGTTTCTTCATCCAACCAGTCTTCTTCTAAAATGTTTGTAGGGACCCCCGCAAACGGTATCTTCATCAAAATCTTGTCTATGGTCGAGACAATCTTGAAATGAATAATCAGCTGGCCTTCCACGCAATAATAACCAGACTTCATCACTTTTTTTTCAAACTCATTTTTGTCCGCCGTCGCACTCATGCATTGCCAGCCCGGTTCACACCATTCTGACCGACAGGTCAATCCGCCCGTCCCCTCCACAAAAAATTGGGTGCCGCAAGTATATTCCTTAGAGGCCAAAGTATCTTTTTTGCTCTTGAATAGCGCCGCTTTATACATGGTATCAGCATTTTTCTGGAGGATTTCTTCATTGGCCTTAGCCGCAAACGCTAGCTTATCATCATCTTTTACATCCGCGCACCAAACCGGGGCCAATCCCATTTCATTAATTTTCCAAATTTCAGGAAGACGAAAATTAACTAAGTAGGGATTAATCATGTTCAAAATAAAGTAGGACAAAATAGCAATAAACAAGCCCATGAGGGCATTGCCCAGCCTCTTCTTGGCCGCAGTAATCTTTTCCGGACTGCCGCCGGACATGGTCCAATTAAATCCAGCCATCACGATCATGGCCATAGCCAAAAGGGCAGCAGCGATTACCCCATAGCGATACATCCATTGGATAAATTCACCAAAATGGATAAACTCTGTTTTGCCGCCAAAATCAGTGCGGGTGTTAGCTTTATATTCCGGTAGACAAAAACCAATCTTGTTACCGCTCAAATCAGCCGCCATGGAACAAGCGCCTTCGGTTTCCGGATTAGGGCCGTAAAAAGTCCCACCACTTTTCTCACAAAGGTCCTTTTGCCAACAACGCTGGTCAATAGCGGCTAGACTATCTCCCGGCCAAAAACTCAAACTAACTAGCATGACAAGGGGCAAAAGAAGAAATTTAGCCAGACGAGCAAACATATGTTTATTTTTTACTTTGCAGAACACTTAAAATCAACTGATCCCAATCATCATTAGTCAGCACCCCTTCTATCTTATAACCATTAAGGAAATAGGTGGGGGTACCACGCACGCCTAAAGCCATAGCATCTTTCAAATCTTGCACAATAACCCCCTGATGTTTTTCCGTAGCCAAACATAGGGAGAAGGCGTCCGCACTCAAACCAGCCTGTTTGGCTTGATTCAACAATACATCCATACCAAGCTGTTTTTCTTTAAAAATCAAATCAAAATATGTCCAAAACCCGCCTTGTTCTTGGGCGCAGGCTGCAGCCAAGGACACGTCCGTCGCGCCCGCATGCAGACTCTCTAAAGGTAATTGTTTGAAAACGACCCGCACAACCGGCTCATATTTTTGCATCATACTGCGAAAGGCTGCGGCAGATTCTTGGCAGTGCGGACAAAGGAAATCATAAAAAGCAATTACCGTAATTGTCGCTGTCTCCTTGCCAAAACCGGGATTACTCTTTCTAATATATTGCTTCACTTCTTCTGGACCAAGCGCCTTCTGGCTGCTAGCAGAAGCGAGACTGGAATCAACAGAAAATTTCTGGCTGTTTATTTGCTCGCTGATTGCCCCTCCGCGTCCTTGCTTAATCTCCCAAGCATAATAACCGACCAAACCTGCAAAGGCTAAACCAACTAGACTCAATAAAAGGAAGACAACCAAAAGGGTCACGCCACCACCGGTCTTGTACCAGGGCTTTTTCAAACTAGATTCAGTGGAAAGAGGCGCGAAGTTTTTCATAAAAAATATTGGATGGCTATATTATACCATAATCATTTCCAAGTCAACAGTGAGCCTGAACCGGTTTACGACAGGGCTTGACGCCTCCAGTCAACTGGCATTTTTTCAATTGCATACCGCAAGGCCGTGCGCGTCATTTTTCTCTTGTTTTTCTGCACATAATCAAAGACTGGTTTGGGATAATACTCACTTGCCACCTTCAACATCCAGCCATAGCCTTTTTGAACCAAATCCTCCTCATCCCCCATTAATCTATCCGCCACTTCCCAAACCAAATCCAAACATTTCACCTGGCGCCGCAAAGGGAAAACCAAACTAACGGCCGCCGCTCGTCTTACCCAGGGGTTCCGATTTTTTGCCCACTTTTTCATTTCTGATAAATAGGCCGGATAGTCAATCAAAAAATAACCCAGGGCATGCGTGCTGAAATCATCGACACTACCCCAATTATTGGCGTACTTATCCAACCAATGAAAAAAAATCTGCCAATCGCTCTCGGTATATTTTTTCCGCCACCCCGCAATCCAGGCAAAGGCAATGCAATGATCCTGTTGGTATCCATGGCGTAATAATTTTTCGGCCAGATCCCACACCTCATTTTTTTCTAACTTCTTCACTAAAGGAAGATACTTAGCTGCTAACTGACGAGCTCGGGGTGTGGTAAAACCGTAAATTTTTACCTTTTTTTTAAAAAAACGCTGAGAACTTCGTTGATATCGTTTATCCGTATCCAAGGCCTGGATATCTTTCCTTAAGGCTTGATAAATCTGGTTTTTATTCATAACCAGAAATGATTATTTTTTTGATCGACGTTCGTAATCCAGTCTAATAATATGATAGGCAATATACTCATTTTCAATCCGGCCATCCTTGGCCATGGCTACGGCTTGAGAAAAAGGTACGAATTTAGTTTCAATAATTTCCCCTCGATCTAATGGCAAGGGATCAAAAACCAACCCACTGGCCAAATAGACAAACACATCCCAAATCATGACATTACTCGGCGATTTTTTGTGGGTTAGCAAGCGTAATTTTTTAGCCCGATAACCGCCCTCCTCCCGCAATTCCCTTTGCGCGGCTGAACGCGGTGTTTCCCCTTTCTTGTCCACCCGGCCACAGGGCAGAAACCAAACTTTACGTCCATAATTATGCCTATATTCTCGCAACATCAACAACTCATCCTGATCATTAAAAGCCAAAATCGTCACACTGGCCGGACGTTGACAATATTCATACAAACCAGGCGAACCATCAGGATAAATAACCGGGCGTTGTTTTATCTCAAAAACCGTCCCTTTAAAAACTGTTTTTATTTTCCCCAATTTAATTTTCATACTTTTCTACGCTACCACAAAAATACCTTTTATTCAATCAAAGCCGCCCTTTGGGGCGGCTGGATGTTAATACCGATAATGACCGGGTTTATATGGACCGGTGGCTGGCACATTAATGTACTTAGCCTGGGCTGGGGTCAACTTGGTCAACTTTACACCAATTTTCTCCAAATGCAATCTTGCCACTTCTTCATCCAATTCTTTGGGCAACATGTATACTCCTATGTCCATTTTCTTTGTCCATAATTCCAATTGCGCTAACACTTGATTAGTAAAACTACTACTCATCACAAAACTAGGATGGCCGGTAGCGCAACCCAAATTCATCAATCGGCCTTCAGCCAAAAGATATATTTCATGTTTATCAGAAAAAATATACTTATCAACCTGCGGTTTGATATTCACCCGCTTGACACCAGTAGCAGTATTTAATTTGTCCACTTCAATTTCATTATCAAAATGGCCGATATTACAAACTATCGCCTGGTCCTTCATCTTTTTCATATGCTCTACCCGGATAACCTCCCGGTTACCAGTGGCAGTGACATAAATATCAGCAATCCTCAAAGTATCCTCCACTGTTAGCACCTCAAACCCTTCCATGGCCGCTTGTAGAGCACAAATAGGATCTATTTCTGTCACAATCACCCGACTTCCTTGGCCGCGCAAAGCCTGGGCACAACCCTTTCCCACTTCACCATAACCACAAACCACCACCACTTTCCCTCCCAACATTACATCCATGGCCCGGTTCAGACCATCAACAACAGAATGACGACAGCCATAAATATTGTCAAACTTGCTTTTGGTTACTGAATCGTTGACATTAATAGCCGGAAACAATAATTTCTTCTCTTCCGCTAACTGATACAAACGATGCACCCCGGTAGTGGTTTCTTCGGAAACTCCGCGTAAATTTTTGGCAACCTCAGTCCAGCGTTTAGGATTCACTTTATAGGTAGCACGCAACAAAGCCAGCAATGCCTGCCAGTCGCCGGCTGCTTCTTTATCTTGTTGAGACAACAGAGCTGGTTTTTTTTCCATCGTTACCCCCTGATGAATCATCAGGGTGGCATCACCGCCATCATCCACGATCAAATCCGGACCATGTCCATGGCCAAAATCTAAACACCGTTCCACACACCACCAATATTCTTCTAAAGTTTCGCCTTTCCAGGCAAATACTGGAATTCCGGCCTTAGCAATCGCCGCGGCCGCTTGATCCTGGGTAGAAAAAATATTGCAACTGGACCAACGTACTTCCGCCCCCAGAGCGACCAAGGTTTCAATCAAAACCGCTGTCTGAATGGTCATATGTAAAGAACCGGAAATCCGCGCTCCTTTCAAGGGCTTCTTTTTCGCATATTTTTCTCGTACTGCCAATAAACCGGGCATTTCTTTTTCCGCGATTTCAATCTCTCTCCTTCCCCAAGCGGCCAAGGAGATGTCTTTTACTTTGTAATCATTTTCCTTTCTTTTCATATTAACCACGCAAGGTAATGAAAGTAATATAAGCTAGGTAAGTAATCACCATAAACACGCCCTGCCAGCGCTGCAATTGATGTCTTTTGCCAATGAACATAAAAAAGAAAAGCAGGAGAGCGGCCAAGATGGTAATAACCACGTCCCCGTTTGCGGCTGAATTAAACGGTACTGGATTAATTAATGGTGTTAAACCGAGAATAAAAAGAATGTTGAAAATATTAGAACCGGCCACATTGCCCACGGCCAACTCATCATGCCCCCGATAAGCCGCAATACCCGAAGCCACTAATTCTGGCAAAGATGTGCCAACGGCGATAATCGTGAGACCAATAAAGAGTTCTGATAATCCGGCCATTCTGGCTAAAATTACCCCATTATCTACCAAGAGCTTAGCCCCACCAACTAAACCTGCTAAACCGAACAAAACAAACAAAATGGTTAAAGACCAAGAATACGACCTTACGTCATCTTTCTTAGATTCCTGCTTAGACAAACCATAGGTATAAGACAAAAAAATGACAAAAAAACCAAGTAATACCAAACCATCGGCCAGGCTCAACATATTGTCTCCCCCGCTTCCTAACAATTTATCCGCGCTTAACACGAATAATATCAAGACCGCCAAAACACCCAGGGGAATTTCCTTCCAAATAGTATCCACCTTCACGGTCAAAGGACGAATAATGGCGGCAATGCCAAGAATCAATAAAATATTAGCTATGTTGCTTCCCAAAATATTACCGATTGCCACATCCGGGGTTCCCTTTAAGGCGGCCATCACATTAACCATCAATTCAGCGGCGGAAGTGCCAAAAGCAACTACGGTCAAACCAATCACCATTGGTGAAATTTTGGAACGCTTAGCCAAAGACGCCGAACCCCGAACAAAATATTCGCCACCAACTAAAAGCAGGGCCAGGCCAACGATCAGTAACAAAATTGGCAATATCATAATAAATATTAATTTTATCCCCGCTATTATACTCCCTTTCTCCCTCTTATTCAACTTCTGCTCCCCAAATCAAAGGCCGACCAAAAGCTTTGACAAATCTATCCTTAAATTCAGCTATGGTAAAGGAATGATTCTGGGTTCCATAATGCTCAATGGCGTAACTAGCCGCCACTGCTCCCACCTGACCACAAGTTCGCCAATCATGTCCTTGGTTAAGAGCAGCAAAAAAACCAGCTCGGTAGGCATCCCCGGCACCAGTTGGATCATCAGCTGATTGTACCGGGCAAATCCCCACTTCAATCTGTTCATCCTTAGTATAAATAACTGAACCATCTACCCCCTTAGTAATAATAAGGACATCCACGTGCGTTAGCATTTCTTTTTGATCCCAACCTGTCTTTTCTTGGGTTAGCTTCATTTCATAATCATTGGCAATATAATATTTCGCCTGACCAATGATTTGCATTAATTCTTGGGGTGTAAAGGCCGTCAACTGGTGGGAAGGATCAAAGACAAACGGTATTTTTTTATCAAAACACTGTTTGGCATGAGCCAGCATAGCTTCTTTTTTGGTCGGAGTGATGAGGGCCAAAGAAACATTCTCCTTAATCGCGTCCATTGTCAAGTTAGTGGCCAAATCAGCCGCTCCATTATAATAGGCAATAATCTGATTATCATCTTTGTCAGTAGTGATATAAGCAGAAGCAGTAAGACGATCGGCGACTGTAGTAATATAATCCGTATCTAAACCATCCTTTTTCAATTTCTGTAAATAATCCGCGCCATCATTACCCAAGGGAGATAAGACCAGTGGTTGGGCCCCTAAAAGATTCATAGTATAGGCAATATTCCCGGCACAGCCACCAAAATTCTTTTGTACTTTGTCCACCACGAAACAAACATTCAAAATATGAATCTGTTCCGGTAAAATATGGTTACGAAAACTATCAGGAAAGTCCATGATAAAGTCATAGGCTAAGGAGCCGGAGATGAGGATGGGCATAAAATTCTATTATTTTTTCTTTAAAATAACCAGGCTTTCAACGTGTGGCGTCCGGGGAAAAAAATTATAAAGTCTGGCAAACACTGGCTCATAAGCTGGTAGAAACTGGGCTAAATCCCGGGCTTGGGTCGCTAGGTCACAGGACAAATACATCACCTGCGGTGGCTTTTGTTCTAAGACCGACCGCAAAACTTTAGGATGCAGACCAGACCGCGGGGGGTCAACCACCAAGGTCTTTTCGGCATCAATCAATTGTATCATCTTTTCTGCCGGAGCACACTCCACCCGGCAATTCCCAATGCGGTTTAAATGGATATTCTCTTGAGCATATTCTGAGGCCTCTTCATTGCTTTCCACTAGAACCCAATCCCGGGCTTGGTCGGCCAAAGGCAAACTAATGGAACCGACCCCACAATAAAAATCTAAAGCCGAACGCTCTTTATCTAAAAATCTCCCGATATCAGCCAAGGCCTGGACAAAAACCGGCTGATTAATCTGAAAAAAGCTCAATAAACCAAACCGCAAGCGGGTTTGATTAATTAATCCTTCTAAATATTCCGGTCCTTGGGTGATTAACAATTCCGTGGGAACTGCCGCCGGGCACTTATGCGTAGAATAATAGAGTTTAAAACCAATCAACTCCTGATCAATCTCTGGCCAGGAATCAAACAAGAGACGATCTTTAATAAAAAGCGCGGCCAGGGCCTGATTTGGTTGCCCCGTTCTAATAATTAAAGACTTCAGAGAGCGCAGAGGAATTTTTTCCTTGTTAATCCAAAGTAAGATACTTTCAGCCACCCGATTAATTACTGGCTGGCTCAGGGCACAGCCGACCAACGGCTCCCGTTGCTTTTGCCCTCGCCTGAAAAAAGCCAATTTAATCCCGTCACCTTCCTCGGCAAAACTGTATTCAATTTTATTACGGTAACCAAAATCCTCCGGGGCAGCGGTCAATTGCCAGTCCCAGGAAAAATTGGCTTGCTTTTGGAAGACTTCTGTCGCAATCTTTACTTTCCATTCATTTTCTCCTTCGGGACTGAGAATCTGCCACGGGCTGCAAGACAAAAAATGACCCTCACGCGGCGCCAGACGTTGAGATGAAGGTTGGTAGATTGCGGTCGCCACTCCTTCTTGATAATCACGTTTCTTCTTAAGCAAAGAAAACTCCACTTCTTCTCCTGGCAAAGCATTCCAGACAAAAACAGCTTGGCCGTTAGGCAAGTGCCCTAGCCCAGGACCGCCAAAAACTAATTTTTCAATCTTGACTCGCATAGCAGAAGAATCTTAAACAATATCAGGCTAGATGTCAAAAGACTGCCCCCAGGCAGTCTTTCAGCTGTTTATTTGTTTTTCCTTTCTAACAATTCATCTGGCAACACCCATTTGGCCATAGGTAAATTGTTGCAGGCCCCGGCGGCGTACTGCGGCTCTTCTACTGGCGCTCCACCGTATTGATATGACCAAAGTACGACTTCGGCTATAGTTTCCAAACCAGTATTGCATCCCCCAATTTCACTATAAGGGCAAGCGTCCAGGCTAAAATTTCCCGCACCCTGGCAGTTTAATTTCATCTGTTCCTCTGTCCAAAGAGAACCAACATAGTCCACGCAGGTACTGGCTTGAGCAATGGCATTACAGCTTCCTCGCACTTTCCAATCCACTGATTCTGCCTCGCCTACCAGGTCCATCACGTCCTCTTCTGTTATTTGTTCCTCTTCTGGCGCTTCACCACAACCAGCCAAGACTAAAAGCAAGGGGAGAAGCAGGAAAAAAGCGAAAAACTTTTTCATACTTAAGATTATTATTTAGCTCTAATATTTTTAGGCAATCAATAAAAACCGCGGCTGCTCCTTTCCGTCTACCACCACCGAACTCACAAACTCTTCCTTGGGCCTTACCCAAAGCGATACATTCGATTCATACAAGGGACAATAAATAACCACGTCTACCAAAGTCTCACTGTCCTTACCCAGACCAACCACTTCATACTTTCCCCCTTTATAATGTTGGTATTGTCCATGAACCTTGATTTCCATAGATTACTCCTGAGCGGCTCGAACATATCGGCAGTACTCGCAATCTTCCCCTGGAGACGGAGCCTTGACCAAATTCAAACACTGGTGCAAACCAAGCACGGCTTTTTCCACCCATTGATCATCCCCAATATAGGGAACAATCTGTACTGAAAACTCCAGACGACCATCAAAAGCTTTCCGGTCTATCTGTCCATTCGCAAAAACAAAATAGCCCGTATCTGACACTTTAAATCCATTCTGGCGCAACAACCATTGGTACACTTCCATTTGTCGTTTATACCCGCTCTTATATTCATCATCCAGACTGATCTCCTTCACAGTGCTGGTCGCTTTGTAATCTACGACAATCAACTCTTTTTGTTCGTTTTGCCAAATATCATCAACTCCGCCCGTGATCATCAAATTGGTGGCGGGGTGTAAATACTCCACGCCTTTGCGCAAAGCATCACGCCAATCATCCATCTTCGTATGGGCGAACGGAACCGCTTTCAAACCATAGGCTTCCATCAACGGATGGGCGGTCTGTCGAGCGCGATGAATGTCAAATTCCTTTTTCAACAAAATATCTACTGCGTTATTCAAAGAAAAGGCTGGAAACGAGGGCCGGGAAATACCCAAACGCCGATCCAGATAAAAACAGCGGGGACAATTTAAAAACAAATCAATTTTGGAACGACTGATACGAAAAGCCTGTTGGCTACCTGGTGTATAAGTATATTTTTTGTAAGCCATAAAATATTATCCAGTATTATAACCCAGGTAATTATTCTTCTCAAGATACTACCACCGTTAATTCAGGCAAAAATCAACGTGAGAAAATTAACCGCCAGCAAAACCGCCAACCATAAAACCGTGTAGACAAATAACCGCACCCCCGCAGATTTTTTCCCCTCCCAATATAATAAAATTGGTCGGCCCAGGACCAGAGCACTGGTAACCGCGGCTGAAACTACGAACAGCAGAAGAAATGTCATAGGCGCCAACATGCCTTTCACTTGGCCGAATATCTTCTCTCCATTTTGCATTAACCAAGAAACCAAAAACACATACACTGAAACCAAAATCGCTTGTATAAGACTCATTAACCAAAGTTTATTTTTCCACATATATTAATTATTAATGTCATTCATCTTCTTCTATAGTATTCCCCACCTCTGCGACTGTCAATAAAACAAATAAGGGCCGGCTCCCTCCATAATTCTTCCATTAACTAGTTCAACCTCGTTGTCATGGTGGCGATAATCATGCCCGATCCCAGCCAAAGTAATCAAGACCTTGGGTTCGTTGGCATTCTCAAATATCTGGTTCACCTCGGCCGACGTCACTAAATCATCCAACTCTCCGGCAACCAAAACCACCGGCGCATGAACCTTTTTTACATCCTCCAAAGCATCATAATTATCCCTATCCAAGATATGAGAAAAAGGGACAAGTATCTCTCTTTTCTCTTCTTCGTCCTCAGGTAAATCCCGATAAGAGGCATGCACCCCTTTCTTTTCCCATTCTTCACGTTTCCTACCCAACAGAGGGCCAAACGAAGGCATGATCCCTAAGACAACTGAAATGCGAGGATCACGGGCAGCGTAAAGAATCGACATCTGACCACCGCGACTATGTCCTCCCAACAAAATATTCTGATAATCCTTCTGACTAGTCATATAATCCAAGACATTCCTGATGTCGATAAGATATTGAGAATTCGTATAATCAGAAATCGTGCCCGCACTTTCCCAGGTACCGGTCGGATCAAACCTAACCACCACTAATCCTTTCTGACTTAATTCTTCCGCTAATTTCACCAGATGTTTATAATCCTTAGTATCCAAATACCCTGGGCAAAGGATGGCTAACCCACCCGTCTCTTTTTCTGGATAGTGGATAACCGCGGCCAGATCACCTTTGGTCGAAGGAATATTTTGTTTAATCAATGACATATTTTAAATACTTTTCACCCCTGACACGATATCGCTCTTCGCTTATCTTTTAAACCAGCCACAACAATTTTTACCAATTCATTCATACCCACCAACTACAACTCAGAAGATTTGGTTTTAATGATAATACTTTTCGGCGTAACCACCAAGAGCACAACCGCCAAAATTACTCCAAAAATACCCAGGATACTAAAAGCGCCCTTCATGCCACAAAGATCGGCTAATATACCGGCTGTAATCGGCCCAAGGACATACCCAATATTAAAGGCAAAGTCCTCCAAACTCTCTATCTCTCCCTCAACCTGAGTAGCCTCGGATATATAATCGGCATAAGCAGCATTGATCGCGGGCAGAGCCATGCTGATAAATAATGATGAGAGAAATACTACAAAAATAGAAACCACTGAATTTGGCGAATAGACAAAAAACGATAATATCAATGAACCAACTAATAACCCGGCGAGGGCCGTCTTTTTCTTGCCAAAACGTTTGGTCAATGTGCCCACAAACCACCCGACAATTAGGGCCGGCAGGGAAAAAGCCGCCAAAAACATACCCCCAAACTGACCAAGATTAGTGGTTTCGGCGTAAAGCGGCGCCAGTGTCCAGAAAAAGGCTTCTATAAAAAATAGATAAAATGTCAGACACAAAACCGGCATCATTAATTTCCCCAGTTTTCTCCAGAGATGAAACTCAATAAATAGATTCTTCCGCCTTGGCGTCTGAATTAATTCAGTCTCAGTGGAATGATTTTTGCGTATCAAATATATGAGAAGAGTAAAAAAAATGAATCCCATTGCTAAGAAAATCCAGCCTGAAGAAACCGAACGTTGGTTTACCTGATCCACAATCAACAGCCCCACAATAAATGGCGCCAGTATCCCCCCGAGGGCGCGAAATGTTTGAACTAAACCAAAGCTCGGGGCATGTTCGGTCTTTTTGGTGTACCGACCGATAAAATTAAAAGTACCAAAGCCATACAAATCAAAATACAGTCCCCAAACGGCCATGACAAATATGAAAAACCAAATTGTCTTTGCTTGCCAAAGAAGCAACGGATAGATCGCACAAATTACAAACATTACCAGGAAAGTTTTTTTGAAATTGGTATTCTTAAATATTTTACAAATCAAAAAATCAAATATCGCTCCCGCTATCGATGAACTACCCAGGATTAACCCTATCATGCTATTCGAAAAACCCCGTTCTTCAATTATCAAAGGCGTCACATACTGCATGATACTGTCAAAAATAGTCCAAAAAAATACCATGAAGGAGAAAACATAGATAAAAGATTTTTGCCCGGACAAATATTTACTGGCGAACGTCTTAAAATCTCTTCTCATACTATCTATTTTAAAATTTAACTTTTAGACAAAACGCTAAGAAAATAAACTCACTGCTTCGCGGGGATAACTAACATCGTCATTACTAAATCTAAAAATGTTTTTCAAATATAAACCTCAGTTCATCAGTAATTTTTTCTCCATTTCTAATCATCTTTTTTATTTCCTCAACCCCAAAGAACTCTACTCTCTCTACTTCGCTCTCCTGCAGCGCTAACTGTTCTCCTTGATATTGGGCGCTGAAAATAGTCATAAAAATTTTAAGACCCGATCCTTTTCGCTCATAATAATCCTGATATAATTTTTTTAACTCTGTAGTCAGACCAATTTCCTCCCTCATTTCTCGGTAAGCCGCTTCTTCATATGTTTCTCCCTCATCTACTCTGCCTCCGGCCGATGTCACCCAATGTGCTGGCGCATAGGACTTGGTCTGGCTGCGCATCTGCAGCATAATCTCACCTTTGGAGTTAAACAGTAGCACGTGTACTATGCGATGCGGATATTTTTTCTCGTATAATTCTTTTTCCGTAACCGCCCCCACCACTTCATCTTTTTCATTTACAATTGTTATATTTTTCATAAGTAAAACTTGGCGGAGAGGGAGGGATTCGAACCCTCGGTCCCTTACGGGACACGGCTTTTCGAGAGCCGCACTTTAGACCACTCAGACACCTCTCCTAGTGGTTATATATTAGCGGAAAAGAAAAAGGCCGTCCACATGGCGGCCTTCTTTTTTACTTTGTTTCTTTGGTGGGACGTTTCACTTCTTTCAGACGTTTTCCATGGCTGCGCAGATAATGGGCCTTGGCCTGACGCACTCGCATTTCACGTACAAGTTCAAACTTGGCAATGGCTGGGGAATGAATGGGGTAAATCTTTTCCACACCAATACCATCTGAAATCTTTCTGATGGTTACCGTGGCCCCGCTCTCTTTCCCATGCTTTACAGCTAGCACTGTACCCTCAAAAATCTGAATTCGTTCCTTTTCTTCACCTTTAGCATTGGTCTCTCGTATCTTCTGGTGAGCTTTGACAATCATGCCTGGTTTAAGTTGTTCTCTAATATCTTCGGTCATATATTTATTTTGTGAGAGGTTGAAGAATGATCATTCAACATCAATAATTGGTTAAGGATGTGGGCTCAGTCTACTACATGGGCGGCTATTTGTCAAGTCCCATCTCTAGCCTGATTATATTCTCCACCTGAATAATTGTCTGCTCTAATTTACCCTCTTCATTTACCACCTGGTAATCATACAAATCCGTATGTTTTAGCCATTCTTTGGTATAGGCCATGCGTTCCTGGACATAAGCATCGGTGACTTCAGAGCGACGGCGGATTCTCTTTTCCAGAACATCTAAGGGGGCGGTGAGAAAAATGGCTTTCAGTCCAGGCAGCTTTCTTTTCATACTAGCGACACCATGGTAATCGATTTTAAAAATACCAATTTTACCTGACTGCTTTATTCTCTCCATTTCAGCCTGGGACAAACCATACCAATTGCCGTTATAGTGCTGAGCATATTCAAAAAATTCACCTGCCGCTACTCCCGCCACAAAAGCGGGTTCAGTCACAAAATAGTAGGGATGGCCTTCGCTCTCCCCTGGACGGGGAGAACGGGTAACAGTGGTAATCGCTACCTCCACAGATAATTTCTGACGCAGACCATTTATTACACTATCCTCACCGGCTCCGGATGGGCCGGAAATGATAATAAAAGGAAGAAGGGTGTCAGACATAAGTTTATTTTTCTAACCCAACTAAAAAATCGGTTAATTCTTTAGACAAGGGACAATGAAAACACCGACGCTGGCCGCCAAGATCCATGAAGCAGAGATTTTCGGCATGCAAAAAAAGCCGTGATAATTTCTGATCGCACTTCTTAAAAAGTCTGGGACGAAAATACAATCTGTCACCAACCACTGGGTAACCAAAAGCAAAAAAATGAACCCGAATTTGATGAGTCCGGCCAGAATAAATACGCACCCGAAGAAGATCAAACCTACCCAAGCTACGCTGCCGCCAAAATTCTGTCTTCGCTTCTTTTCCGGGCTGTTGTTTAGGTACGTTTTTTAATTTCAACAGATCAACTTTGGGTCGAGAAACCATCCTGCCCTCATGTCCCCGATCAATGATAAAATCAATCAGGCCATGTTCTTGAGGCAACCGTCCATACACCAAGACCGCATATTCTTTTTCCACTTTTCTCTCCTGGAATTGTTTTTTCAAAGAAATAAACATCTTTTGGGTTTTGGCCACCACCAAAAGACCGGAGGCGTCCTTATCCAAACGATGAACTATCCCCGGCCGCTGTTTATTCTCACCCACTTTTTTAATTTCTGGATATTTTTCGGTTAGCCAGTTAATCAGGGTTATCTTTTCCTTAGCCGCAGTAGGATGCACCAAAATCCCCGCCGGTTTAGATACGACGAGATAATCTGGTTCGTCAGCCAATATTTTAATCTGAGCCAGGATCCCAGACTGATTAGGATCCCCTTCTTTCAATTCCCCAACTTTTTCTTTTCCAACTCTCACCCGATCTCCCCACACAAGCCGCTGGCCAAATTTCGTTGCCTCTTGCCCATTTATCTCTACCCGCGCCTGTTTAATCAGTTTTTGGGCTTGCGATCGAGTTATTCGAGCGGCTAATGATAAAAAGACATCCAATCGCTCGGCTCCATCTTTCTTCACTGGATAGGTTTTACTGGAAATTGTCTTCATAATTGTGGGCCAGGGTGGATTTGAACCACCGACCCCCACTTTATAAGAGTGGTGCTCTAACCGCTGAGCTACTGGCCCAAGTTGTTGGCAGTATAGCAAAAAAGGGGCAAAAAATCAAGGGTAACACGGGGGTTGAAACCAATTAAATTATCTGCTAAACTGACAACATTCAGTCCTCGTCGTTTAATGGATAAGACGCTAGCCTCCGGAGCTGGAAATCCAGGTTCGATTCCTGGCGAGGGCACAACCATAACCTCTGACTATGACTAAATGGGTGGAACTGGCGCACGACAAAAAAACTTACATCTACCCCACCGCTATCTACTGGTTAGGAGCACAATTAGTCTGTCGAGAAATAGGCGCACCAGGAAGCATCATTGCTACTTGGTACAAACACCATAATTTTAGTTACCTGGTCTCTGAAGGTAATTTTATTCGTGCCGGACAACTGATTCTCGATCGACTGGAAAAGGATCCGGCCTTCTTAGAAAAAATTATCACCACCAATGAACAAATGATTCCGGCTATGCTGGCGGCAGCAGAAAAATTACATGGAGACTTAACCCAAATTAGTGGCCACGAACTTTATCAACGTTGGCAAAATTGGTTACACACGTTCCTTGCTCTTATGACCTACAGTGCGATGGGTACAGTTATGGAAATGGAAGAGCCGCTACTTTCTAATCGCTTAGAGCAAATTATTAAAGATAGACTCGGAGAAAATCAACAGGATCTGGGAAAATGTTTTCAGATTCTGACGACTTCTACCACCCGTACTGTAGCCGGAGAAGAAGAACAGGAGCTTCTGCGTCTTCGTCAGCGCCAATTAACCACTGGCTTATCGCCAGAAGAGATCTCGGTTCATCAAAAAAGATATTCTTGGATCGGCTTCGGCTACACCGGACCCGGCTGGAATTGTCAGGACATCGAGGACCGTCTTTCTGCCCTACCTGATACTGAGAATGGTCTTAAGCAGTTTGAGGAAGAAAAAAATAAGACCCTGTCCCAAACGCTTGCTGAACAGACAAACTGGGAAACAAGGCTGGGATTAACGGAAAAAGAAAAATATCTTTTTCAAACCTTACGAACGCTTGGTTTTTGGAAATTTGAAAGAAAATTCCAAAATCAAAAAGCACACGAACTCATGGAAGACTTCATCCGAGAAATCGCTCGCCGGAACAACCTGTCAATCCTCCAGGCCAAAATGATCGGACCGAATGAGATGGAAGATGTCCTAATTCATAATCGCGTTAATCCTGACCAATTAAATGAGCGACTGAATGAATCAGTTGTGGTTTTTTCCGGCTCCAAATGTGAAGTCTGGGAAGGGTCGAGGGGCAAAGAAATCTTAACGGAAATCCACCAATCACTGGCAGTTAATTTAGACCAAACAATTATCAAAGGGAGTACCGCCTATCCGGGCATCGCTCAAGGAACGGCCCGACAGGTGAATACAGTTGAGGACATGCAAAAACTGCAACCAGGCGATATCCTCATTTCCACCTCCACCAGTCCCCAAATCTTACCAGCGATGAAAAAGGCGGCGGCGATTGTCACTGATTCTGGTGGTATTACTTGTCACGCTGCCATTGTGGCTCGAGAAATAAAAATTCCGACCGTTATTGGAACAAAAATCGCCACTAAAATAATTAAAGACGGAGACCAGATAAGAGTCGATGCCGACCAGGCAATTATCACTATTATAAAATAGTTGGTTCACCAATTTTTAATTCAATAAAAAAAAGAAATGACAAAAAATAGGAACGAGGTGAATAACAAAAATACGAAAAAAATATTTTATAAAGTCTATCTGTTTTCTCCAAAGTGAATTGGCGAATAATAAAAAAATAAATTTTTAATAATTTTCATTTTTTTCTACCAAAAAGTTATGCACAGGTGTTTTTGACAAAAATCTATTCAAAAAAAAATCAAATCAGGATATAATAATCATAGGTCGATAGAAAAATTATAATTTTTCTCAACAAGTCCTTTACGCACATGCTTGTCGTGTAAAGAACTTCGTGTGTTGTGATCTGTTGGTGTGTGCCATGGTCACATCAAAAAAATAACACGTATCACAAAAATGAGAGGGGGTGTCTCTATGAAAAAAGTTAAAAAAGCCAAGAAGACAAAAAAGGTGAAGAAAGTAAAGAAGGTTAAGAAAACCAAGAAAGTAAAGAAGGTTAAGAAAGCGAAAAAGGCTCGCAAATAATTTTTGCGCTTAAAAACAACCTGGAATTTCCAGGTTGTTTTTTATTCCAGCTCCAGAGCAATCTGTTTCTTCCGGGTGCGCTCCCCCTCCTGGGCATATACTTTTACTATCCCAAACTCCCCATCATATCCTGGCCGCACGAAAATCTTTCCCGCTCGCACCCGCTCAATGGCTTGCGCCACATCCTCGCCTCCGAACTGGGCGATATCTCTCAAAGAAGAGTACAGGAGAATCTTGAACTCGTTCCCCAAATTCTGCAATAAATCAGTATATACTTGTTTAACTCGTTTAGTATTTACCCCTACTTGAAAAACATCCGCCAAAATCTCTGGCAAGGGCACTAAACTTTTAAAAGGCACTCGCGCCAAATTTTCTGCTTCTTTTTCTGATCGATCCGCCAATTGCGAAACTCGATTACACACCCCGATGACCAAAGGCCGGTGGCACCGAGGACAAAGACCTTTTAATTTTCGCGTCTCTTCCGGCGAACAGACGAACTGACAGTCGCGATGGCCATCATAATGATATTTACCTTCTTCCGGATAAAACTCAATTGTATAAAGAAATTTATTCCGATCACCTTCCTGAATGATTCGCATTATTTCCGCATAGGACATATCCGCTTCATTGGCAAAAGAAAAAATATTCGCCTCCCGTCCCAACTTAGCACAACTATGCGCATCCGAATTAGAGATTAAAGTAATATTATCCAACTTAGACCAACGCCAATTCATTAACGGATCAGAAGACAAACCAGTTTCAATAGCGCGCACCCGGGGTGTTAACTCTTCAAACGCCTCTTCCAAAGAATCATAACCGCCCTTAGAACCAAAAATCCCAAACCAAGGTGTCCAAGCATGGGCCGGAATCAAAACCATTCTCTCATCTGTTTCCAAAATTAGCTGTAATAATTCCTTAGCGGTCAGACCTAATATGGGCCGGCCGTCAGATTTTAGATTGAATCCTCTACCTTCTAATTTTTGATTAAAACGAACGACTGTAGCTAAATCTGGAGCAAAAACACATAAATGCAAACGGCGAGTCTGTCCTTTGTGTTTTTTTATCACGGCCAATTCTGTACCCAACAAAAAGCGGGTCGGCGTGGAATTATTCTTCAACTTATATAACCCCGACTGGTCCTCAATCAAATTCTCCTGAAGATGGGCCAACCAGGCCGGGTGGGTAAAATCACCTGTGGCCACCACTTCAATCCCCCGCTGTTCACAAGCCTGGGCAATCTGAGGTAAATTTAAATCCCGAGAACAGGCTCGGGAATAGCGAGAATGGATGTGAAGATCCAAGACTTTTTCCATAATTAATTACAGGTCCAAACGAAATTCTAAGCCATAATTGGAGAAACCTAATTTCTGATAAAACTCATGGACTGTCTCCCGACTATGTCGGCTAGTGCCTATTACCTTATAACAACCACGATCTTTAGCCACCGCCACCGCCTCTTTTACTAATTGACTCCCCAAACCTTTATTCCGCTGGCTTTCTGCAACGAAAAGGTCCTCCAAAAGGGCATAGGGACGGTCATGAAGATCATTGGTGATAAAAAAAACATGGATACGGCCGACCTCTTGGCCAGCCTCTTGAACTGAAATGCGAACCGCTGATCCTGTTTTTTCCTCTCGGATGTAATTCATAGTTGAAACTTAGATGATAATTTCTCGAAAAATGTCAGCCAGCCGATCATAGTCAAATAAACCCACCGGCTTTTCATACTCCCGACTCCAGACTTCATACTCAGGAATTTTTTCCTTGTCCGCTGGAAAAACCACCCATTCCCGCTTCTTATATTTTTCTTTTTCTTCTTTGTTGAGCGGATGGACGTTATGAACAACCAAATCAATTTTTCGAGGCAAATAAGCCTGAAGAGTCAAAACAAACTCGGAAAGTGTGGTCGGACCAGTTTCCCCATCTGCCGCATAAATACTCCCAGGAATAAAAACGATTTTTGCTGTGGAACGAGCAATCGCCTCTTGAATCCCATTGGGCAAAAGCGTGGCGATAATACTGGTGTGAAGACTACCGGGCCCGAGAAAAATATAATCCGCTCTCTCCAAAACCTTAACTGCCTCATGGTAGGCCAAAGGCGATGGTTCCTGCCAGACTTTTCTTATCCTCCTCTTTCGATCATATTCCGGCCGATCAATTTTCTCTTCTGTTCGAACTATCTCCCCATTATCTAATTCCGCCACCAGGTCATTCAATTCTAAAGTAGACGGGTAAACATGGCCAACCGCTTCCACCGCTTGTTCCAAGGCCCGGACAGCCGCCAAGTAATCACCATCATACTGCGCGGAAAGGACCAAAAAAAGATTCCCCAAATTGTGGCGGTTCAGACGTCCGGCTGCCGAAAAACGATTTTTGTAAAAAATCTGTTTCAGGGTGACAAAATCATAAGGAGACAAAGATAAAATTGCCCGCATAATATCACCAGGGGGCAAGGTCTTGAATTCTCGTCGCAATTCCCCAGATGAACCACCGGAATCACTCATGCTGACCACTGCCGACAATTCCACTTGGCCCCCAAACTTTTTAAGGGCATTCAGGGTAGTAGCCGGGCCATTACCGCCACCGATGGCGACAACTTTTTTTTTCTTTTTCATATTCTTTTCTTATTCTACGGTCACACTTTTAGCTAAATTGCGTGGTCGATCTACGTCCCTTCCTAAAGCCACCGCAATATGATAGGCAAAAAGCTGAAGCGGAAGCGTATTCAATAGTGGTTCTAACAATTCCATAGTGGCTGGCACGTAAATCACGTCTGCAGACAAATTGCGGACGTCTTCATCTCCTTCTGTGGCCAAAGCAATAATCGGACTATGCCGGGCCCGCACCTCTTCAACATTGCTCCGCATCTTTTCATACAATTGGTTTTTGGTAAGAATGGCCAAGGTCGGAAATTCCGAACAAAGTAGGGCGATGGGGCCATGTTTCATTTCTCCACCCGGGTAAGCTTCGCTGTGGATATAAGTAATCTCTTTCAATTTCAACGAACCTTCCAAAGCTACTGGGTAATTGACCCCCCGACCTAAAAACATCAAATTCTTGTAATCTTTGTACTTCAAGGCGATCTTCTTAATCTCTTCATTTTTAGCTAACACCTGGTTCATCTTTTCGGGTATTTCTAACAAGGCGCTCACTAACCTTTGCCCAGTAGCGATGGTCACCCGACGTAAACGCCCAAATTGCAAAGCATACAAAATTAAGATAGCCACCATATTTGTATAGGCTTTCGTCGAAGCCACGGCTAATTCTGGACCGGCATGAATGTAGGTGCCGCCGTCGTTTTCTCGGGCAATAGTTGACCCAACCACATTAACGATTCCTCGAACAAAAGCCCCTTTGCGTTTAGCTTCACGCAGGGCGGCCAAGGTATCGGCTGTTTCTCCAGACTGGGTAATACCAAATACTAATGTATCTTCATCAATAATCGGATCCCGATAACGAAATTCGCTGGCCACATCCACTTCTGTAGGGATGCCAGCCAATCTTTCAAATGCATACTTGCCAATCATGGCCGCATAAGAAGCCGTACCACAGGCGATCAGGACAATCCGTTTGACGCGGCGCATTTCCTCATTAGTCATATTCAAACCGCCCAAATGGGCTGTCCCTTCTTCCAAATGTAAACGACCACGAATCGCATCTTCGTAAACAGTGGGCTGATCGAAAATCTCTTTTAACATAAAGTGGTCAAACCCTTGTTTTTGCGCCTGTTCATCGTCCCATTCAATCCGTTCCACGCATTTGACCACAGTCTCATCTTTCAGATTAAAAGTCTTAAGACCATTGGCCAATGACAATTCCGCCACTTCTCCATCATCCAAAAAAACTACTTGCTTAGTATACGCCAGCATGGGAGTAGCATCTGAGGCCAGATACAATTCATTATCGCCAATACCAACGACCAAAGGACTGCCTAGACGAGCGGCCACAATCTTGTCTTGCTCATCAGCGTGCATAACGGCCAGACCATAAGTACCTCGCACATGCGACAAGGCTTGTTCCACAGCCGGACGCAGATCCCCTTGGTAATGTTCCTCAATCAAGTGTGCCAAAACTTCGGTGTCTGTTTCTGAGACAAACTTATGTCGGGCCGCCAACCGCTCTTTTAATTCCCGATAATTTTCAATAATGCCATTATGGGCAATAACCAGTTTGTCTGTACAGGCAAAATGCGGATGAGCATTGGCTTCCGTCACCCCACCATGTGTAGCCCAACGGGTATGAGCAATACCAATGGTCCCGGCCAATTTCACCCCGGACAACCGTTCGGCTAAATTATCTATTTTCCCCACGGCTCGTAAACGCGTTATCCGACCGTCGTCTAGAATAGCCAAACCAGCGCTGTCATATCCCCGGTATTCCAGTCGCCGCAAACCTTGTAAAAGAATGGGGGCGGCTGGTTTCTGGCCAATGTAACCAACAATTCCACACATATATTAGAGTTTAAAATTATAATCACATCCAGCCTGAAAGGCTTGCTGATTTTCAACCCAGCCTGGTTTAGATGCCAATTTCTCTTGGATGAATCCCTTCAATTCCTCTAATTTTATCATCCCCTTAGATTCTAAGATCTGGCTAATTAAACCCAGAAAAAAAAGATTCATACCTAAAGCTGGAATTTTTTTTGCTTGAAGCTCAGCCTGATATTCCTGATAATCTATTAATCCTGTCCCAGCAACCTGAAAAGCACGCGTCCGTTGGCGAGCCTGCTCAGACATTAGCAAAAGTAAGTCTGGTACAGAAAATTTGGGATAGGAAATCTTTTCATCCGCAATTTTTATAAAAGCTAGAGAGGATCCACCCCGCTGTTCCAGGCCATAATTCGGCAAATGAGAAATCTCCCAACCAGCGGACCAGGCGCTCCGACAAATTAATTCAGAAAGAAGCTGAATTCCCTGGCCACCGTCCCCAGCTAATAAGATTTTATATTCCATAGATTAAAGCTCACCAAGATTAAATACTGCCTTAAGTCGTTCATTCAAAAACACATTGGTATCTGCCCCCCGTGTCCGCCAATTGGTCGGACAAAAAGATAAAACTTCCACCAGAGAAAACCGTCCTTCTTTTTGAGCGACCAGGGCCTTACCTAAATATTCCTTTAATTTACCCACCTCATTAACTGCGGTCCTGGCCAAATACGCCTTTTTGTTCATCTGTCTGATTAATTCTGGACCAAAGACTGGCGTTTGTTCATTCCCAGCAGGTGAAGTATCAGTTTTTAACCCCACTACAGTTGTCGGAGCAGTCTGGCCACCAGTCATTCCATAGACAGAATTGTTGACCACGATTACGGTCACCGGATCATTACGTAATGCAGCCCAAAAAAGACTTTGCATACCAATGGCGTAGGCCCCGCCATCACCGGTACAAGCAATACTCAAGGAATCTGGCTGAGAACGTTTGTATCCCACCATAGTGCAGGTGACGCGGCCATGATGAGTCTGGAAGGTATTAATCGGCAAGAAATCCCAAGCTAACAAAGCACAGCCAATATCTAATCCTAAAACAGCTTGCTTTTCCCAACCATTTTCTTTAAGGACCGTATGTAAAAAACGAAGGATTACGGGGTAGCCGCAACCAGGACAAAATCCTGCAGGTTTATAATCCATATACTTAAACATTTAACCGCTTAATAATCTCTTCCGGTTCAATACCTAAAGCCGGACGCAGAATCGTCTCCACTTCCCTTCCGACTCGGAGACTGTTTTTTATCAGGGCCGTCAACTGGCCAAGGCTGGATTCCACCACTACTATCTTTTGATGTTTCTCTGCTGCCACGTTCAAACTATCAGCCGGAAAAGGACTGAGAGTAATCGGCCGCCAAACACTAATTTTTTTACCTTGGGAGCGAAGCATTTGCGCTGCCACCAAAGCGGCTTGTGCTACCAAACCATGAGCAACCAATAAAATATCAGCCCCCACTTCAGAATTTTCTTCTGCTTCCTGAATTTTTTTACCCATGAGTTCAAAATCTTTTTGGTTTTTTTCAATTTCCGCGTTTAATTCCTCTTCAAAAGTATAGATATTACGAATATTTTTTTGCGTATCCGGAGAAATCAAAGGCGTAGGCGAAACGTTTTCTTCTGACCAATACCAATCCACTAATTGTCTAGTCTTCATAACAAAACCATCAGACAAGACAATGGCCGGAAAACGATATTGCCAGGCGTAATTAAAGGCCAGACGAGTATGCTTGTATAACTCTGACAGATTACCCGGGGAATAAACAATTCTCTGCCCCTCCCCATTACCCCCATGAATCGCCAAATTAACCTCCTGCTGAGAATAAATCACCGTACCGGAACTAGGGCCGCCCCGTTGCACATCAATAACCACCACGGGCAGACGCATACCTTCAGCCATACTTAAACTATCTTGCATCAGAACCGTACCTGGGCCAGCCGTGGCTGTGAAGGCTTTCACCCCGGCAATGACTGCCCCACAAACTGCAAAACCAGCCGCAATTTCATCCTCGGTTTGTAAGTACTGTAAACCCTTTTCTCCTTGGGCACGTCGAATCCAGCCGGATAAAATTTCTGTACCCGGAGTGATGGGGTAACCATACATACTAGTCGCTCCGGCATCTCGACAGGCTTGAACCACCACTTCGGCCCCGGTTAAAAATTGTTTTGTTTCTTCCATATTTTATTCTTTACGTTTTTGCGCGATTACTAGCTCCTCTTTAGTATTTATCCCCCACCACTCTTCTGGTTTGGCCAATGCCTGAGCAACAACTTTCTCCCCCTGACTCTGAGCTAGTTTGATGGCCGCTGGCAGACCATATTCATTCAGTCCATTAATGGGGACTATTTGGGAAAAATTATTTTCAAACCAAGATCTTTGCAAACAGTATGTCCCAGTGCTGATCTCTTTGATCGTCTCTTCTTCTTTGGTCAATTCTTCTTTTTCTTTTACCCCGACAAAGTTCCCCTGTCCATCTCTAATCACTCGACCCAACCCAGCAGGTTGATCGCGAATACTGGTTAACAGGGACAACACGGCCCGATTGTTTTGATGAAAGGCGATAAAAGTTGATAAAGTTTCAGCCGAATAAAAAGCGCTATCATCACCACCCAAAACCATGACCTGGGTAATATCAGCCGGTAAGGCCTTAAGACCAACATAAGCGGCCTGGGCCGTACCTTCTTGGATCTCTTGTACCGCATAGCTGACTTTGTCGCGGAAATAATCCTTTACTTTTTCTTTTTGATAACCAATGACCAAACAAATGTCTGAAGGCCCGAAGCCTAATTCATTCAAAGTGGAAACAATATAAGAAACAATTGGCCGGCCACCAAGAGGCAACATCACCTTGGGTAGGTCACGACAATTCAAGCGAGTACCTTTACCGGCAGCCAAAACAACCGCCCCCCAATTAACGCCGTTCACCATCATATTTTTCTGGGTTTAATAACGCCAACATTTCCGTTTTCAGTACAGACAAATCATCAGACCAAACTAATCGACCGTCCATTTTTTCCTGTAAGCGCACAAAATCTTCTTCTTTATAACGAGTGTCCCGCTCTTCCCGACGTAAAAACACGCGTAAACCTGGAAAAGCCCCCATCAACCTCTCTGTCTCCTCAGGCTTGTCATTAAACAACAATGTCCTCTCGCCTTGATAATTCTGCCCCCATAGCTCTTGTAAAACTTCGATCTTACCCTTTTCTGTATCACGAGTAAAAATTGTTTCTCCAGTCGAAAAATATTTATCCAAACCAGCCAAACGAATCTTCCATTCCTGCCATTCCTGCACACCTAAACTGAGAAGCTGTTTAGATAATCGCCGTTCATCGCAAGCTCTGACCAATTCCTCTGCCCCAGGAATCAATAATCCTTCTTTACTTCGTTCTTCAAAGTATTTCATGGCCGCTCCCCGGTTTACCTCCTGACCTACTGTCTTTTCTATCGCCCCCAAGAATGAATCCAGGTCAGCCGCAATTTTTTTTCCCTCCTGATTCTCGGTTCGGGCAGATCGGTAGACTTTCCTGACCTCTTGCGGATCAGTAATACCATACTGAGCTGCGATCTCAGCAAAAATCACTTTTATTTTTTCAGTATCCAAAAGCGTGCTATCTAAATCAAAAATCACTTGCTCCACCGGGGTATTGGTCATATTAAATCCCACAAATTATCAAAAATTATTTTTTGAGTCTGATATAAACTATCATTCGCCACTACTATACCCATTGGTTCACCCTTGGTATTGAGAGAAACATAGGCGGTCTTGCCCGGGTAAATTATGATATAAGAGTTTGTCCTTTGTTTCTTTGGCTCTGGCAACCACTTTCTTTCATCCAAACCACGCAATTCTCCACCTTGGCCAATAGCTAACACCTTGACGGCAATACTTTTGCCGATTCGCACATCTGAAAAAGTGGAAAAGTTTTCATAAAGATATTCCCGTAAACCAGAAGCGGAATAAATACGATATTCCCGTTCCTCGGCTTGTTCACAACTTGTCAAAACATCTTCCAATATCTTAGGCAAATCCTTTTGTTCATAATAACGAGCTGTGGGTTGACCAGATTGATTATACAAAGCCTGAAGTTCGGCAACAGTAGTTGGTAATTGAGTCTCGACTCGAACCAGTTCCGCTTTTCTCGTTTGCAACAAACTGTCCAATTTTTCTGGATTCTCAGCCACGAATCTTTGTTTGGTCTCAGTATTATAAAAATTAACCAATCCTAAAGATTGTAATTCTTTCAATAATTCATAGATTACACCCCGATTCAAACCAGTATGTTTGGCCAAAACTCGCACCGAACTTGGCCCCAAACTAAGCAATTCTAGATATAATTTGGCTGATTTGTCAGAAAATCCAAGTTTTTTTAAATTAGCTACATCCATATTTTTGGCTAAGATATATGATATCACAGCCTATAAAACTGTCAATTTTCTGTAGACAGATATGTTGATATCTAACAAAAAACGGCTAATTAGAGCCGTTTTCATGTCAATAAGAAGCCTTACCCCTTCCCTAAACTAGCCTGGCTAGCCATTTTACAACGTCTCAAAAAGACTTTTTGAGCTGAAACTCTATTTGCCTGTTTACCTTTCCAAGTCACAATTGCTGAATTCTGTAAGGCCCGACCAAAAGAATAGCTCAAGTTACAATGAATGGCCCTTCCTTTTAATCGGACAATAGCCGCTAAATTCTTGCAAGCCCGATCTTCGCTCTGCCCCCCAGACAGAAATACTATCCCGCCCAAATCTGTAGGGATGGTTTCGGCTAAACAGCGAGCAGTATATAAAGCCACTCCTTCCGCTATCTCGGGCCGTGGGTTTTTCTCACCAGCCAAAACCATGTTTGGTTTCAAAAGCATGCCGGAAAATTGGACCTTGGCTTTTTTTAACTCCCTAAAAACCGCTTGCAAAACTTTCTTAGTAATCCGATAGTTAGTTTTGATATCATGAGCGCCGGACATCAAAACTTCTGGTTCCACAATTGGCACTAGGCCAACCTTTTGGACTAACTTCGCGTATTCAGCCAAAGCCTGAGCATTAACTTTGATGCATTCAGAAGATGGGGTGAGAGCAGAAATCGTAAACACCGCTCGCCATTTGGTAAAAACCGCGCCCATCTTCTTGTATTCTAAAAGACGAGTCTCTAAACCAGCCAAACCTTGGGTTATCTGCTCAAGAGAAGAAGGCGCTAGAGGTATCAATCCTTGGTCAACTTTTATACCCGGTAAAATTCTATTCTTTTTTAAATATTTTACAAAAGGAATTTTTTTAGTCGTTACCTGTCGGATGGTCTCATCATACATAATTACTCCGCTGATATACTTACTCATCCCCGGTGTAGTAAACAACAATTCCCGATACTGTCGGCGCTTCTCAACCGTAGACACAATCCGGACGCCTGCGAATTTTTTACTGATCGATTTTGTGCTCTCGTCAGCCGCCAAAATACCTTTGCCTGGCCGCATTAACTGAGCAGCAATTTTCGCTAAATTATTTTTCATAACATCATGAGATTAATTCTTTTTTCCCCAGTCATGCCAATAACCCTCAAACATATAACCGGCTAACTTTTTTTGGGCGATAATCCGCGGCAAGACTTCTTTTTCCAAACTCTTGTCCCCTCTTTTGATTTGATCAAAAATTGTTGGTTCTAAAATATAAACCCCGGCATTGACCACACAAGAACCCTGATAACATTTTCCTGGTTTCTCCTGTAACCCCACGATATTAGAACCGCGCAAATCTACCGCCCCCCAACCGCCGGGTTCTCGGACTGTAGTTAGGGCCATGGTGGCAATTTTCCCTTCTTTCAAATGGCAAGCACTCAAATCATCCAGATCTATCTCTGCCTGCACATCACCATACCACAGCAGAAATGGTTGTTGAGAAAAAAACTGTCGCGCTTCAAAAATCGCCCGAGCCGTTCCTTCACCTGGATTTTTCTGACGAAGATAAATCAACTTTAATCCTAGATCGCCCACTTCATCCATCATTGTTTCGACCTCTGTTTCTTTCTGACCATGGATAATTACCACCTCTTTTATCCCTGACCCCGCCATCTTTTTCAACACTGGCCAAAGAACTGGCTGGCTGGCCGCATCTTTGGGCCAATCACTTTGATTGGTGCCAGCAGACAAAATCAGAGCTCGGCTGGCCCGCGACTGTAAACTGGTGTTGAGGATATACTCAATGGCGTGTGAACGATTGCGAATTTTTTTTCGATCGACAATCGTATCCAATAAACGCAAAACGCCTGGTTCTAAGGTAATAGTGAGACGGATACGAGACATAGTAATCAACAAATTCGATCATACTATATCATAAAAAATACACCCTGCAAACAGGATGTATTTTTTATTTTTCTATAGTTCTTCCTCTCGGTCATCACTTTCTTCTTCCTCTTTCTTATTACTCGGTTCCACATACCCGTCGCCACCCTCATCATCTTTGGTATAACTGTCATAATCTAAATCGCCGCCCAAAGCCTGATCCCAAAGCTCTTCTGCTTCGTAGTCTAATTTCAACTCATCAGAATGATCCGCGTACCAGCGATCAAAGGCTACCCGCAATTCATCTTCATCCGTCGCATTTTCAAACATGTCTTCCAACAAAGTATATTTTTCTTGGTGCGACAAAACCATTTCTTCTTCCATTTCTTCAAACAACTGCTGAATATGCTTTAAAACCGCTTCCTTGGTTTTAAGATAACTGTCCTCTGACATATTTTATCTTTTGTTTATGTTTATTTGAAACAAAATATACCATATTGGCGTCTCTTGGCAATACCCCCGGATGTGGATAGAATGTGAGGACAGATTTCATTGATATTTACCCCTGACTCGGGTATCATAATGATAAGCAAAATATGTCAAAAAATCTCAAAATCATGTCCTGGAATGTCAACGGCATCCGAGCGGTTTTACGCAAAGGGTTCCTGGATATTTTGACTGCGGAAAAACCAGATATCTTGTGTTTACAGGAAATAAAAATCAGCCAGGCCGACCAACTCAAAGCCCAATTTGATTTCCCAGAATACCGAGAAGTTTGGTTCTCTGCCCAAAAACGCGGCTATTCAGGCACGGCCACATTAATTCACAACTCTCTGACTCCTCGTCTCTTTGGCTTTACCAATGGCTTAAAACAAAAAAAAATTGATATTGAAGGACGGTTACAGACTTTAGAATTTGATCGCTTCTACCTGGTCAACAGTTATTTCCCTAACAGTCGCCACGATCTATCCCGACTTGATTACAAACAAGAATATAACCAGGCAGTTCGTCATCTTTTGACAAAATTGGTCAAAAAAAAGCCTGTAATCCTCACCGGCGACTTAAATGTCGCTCCTGAGGCGATTGATTTGGCTAATCCCAAAGAAAATGAAGGCAATCCCGGATTCCACCCTCGAGAAAGAGAAGACTTCGCCCGATTGTTAAAGGCCGGTTTTATTGACACTTTCCGCTATCTACATCCGGAAACCAAAAAATATTCCTGGTGGTCCTACAAATTTCATGCCCGCCAACGAAACATCGGCTGGCGTATTGATCATTTTTGCGTCAGTCAGGATTTAAAAAATAAACTAGTCAAAGCCGAAATAAACGATAAAATAATGGGCTCGGATCATTGTCCGATCACCCTTAGTCTAAAAATATAATTATGATCATACTTTGGACACTGGCCAGTGTCAGCCTCGTCAGCCTAGTCTCATTGATTGCTATCTTTTTTTTCAGTCTACGGGAAGATTTGTTGAAAAAACTACTACTCTACATGGTCAGTTTTTCCACTGGCGGCTTATTCGGTGGTGCCTTACTCCATCTGCTTCCAGAAATTGTTAAAGAAATCGGCTGGACAGCCCGAGTTTCCGCTGGCGTAATCGCTGGCATTCTGGTTTCTTTTGTCATCGAAAAATTCATTCACTGGCGACACTGTCACCATCCAGAACATTTGGATCACCAAGTCCACAACTTTGCTTATCTTAATTTATTCGGTGACAGCGTCCATAATTTTATTGATGGTCTGGTGATTGGTGCTAGCTACTTAGTTAATATTCCTACGGGAATTGCTACTACTGTCGCCATGGTCTTACATGAGGTCCCTCAAGAAATTGGCGATTTCGGCGTGCTTCTCCATGGTGGATTCACTAAAAAAAGAGCCGTGCTATTAAATTTCTTGACCGCGTTAACCGCGGTTGTGGGAGCCTCCCTGGCCCTAGTTATTGGACATAATTCTGCTCACTTATCAGATTGGCTCGTCCCCTTTGCAGCCGGTAGTTTTATTTACATCGCCGGCGCTGATTTAATTCCTGAATTACACAAAGAGACCGGGGTCAGACAGTCTCTTGGACAATTTCTAACCTTGGTGGCTGGGATTTTAGTGATGGTACTTTTAGGCTTACTACCCGAGACTCATTAACCAGATGGTCAACGACCTTAATCCAATTTTACTTTCTCTCGGCCCGTTCATCATTCGTTGGTACGGGCTATTGTTGGCAATCGGAACTTTAATCAGCATCCTGCTTTTACGTCAATTGTTCAAGCGAGAAAATATTCATCCAGATCTGGCCATTAATCTGGGAATCCAACTCACCTTAGCTGGTTTAGTCGGAGCTCGAATCGGGCATGTTATTTTTTATAATCTAAATTTTTTTCTTAATCATCCTTGGGAAATTCTCTTTATCAATCATGGCGGTCTTTCCAGCCATGGTCTGGCCCTGGGCATTATTGCCACCCTGGTTTATTTTGTAAAAAAAAATCAGCTACCCTGGAAACAGATTGCTGACCTGGTAATTATACCTGTCCCACTCTTAGCTGCATTTATCCGCTTAGGAAATTTCTTCAACTCTGAATTGATTGGCCGGATAACCAATTTGCCCTGGGGCGTACATTTCATCCGGGCTGAGTATCCGGCTCTGGCCAGACATCCTTCACAAATTTACGAGAGTCTCCTCGCTCTCTTGATTTTCTTTATTATCTATTGCTTCTACCAAAAGGGATGGACTCGACGGCCGCTTTTCCTCACTTCTCTATTTCTTTTTTTATATTTCTCCACCCGTTTTCTGGTTGAATTTGTCAAAGATTTTCCTCTTCATTGGGGATTTACCACTGGCCAATGGCTCAGCCTCCCCTTCCTCTGTCTGGCGGTCATATTTTGGAGAATAAAAAAATAGGTACAAAATCTGGGCGCCGACCTACTTTTGCCTTTCGACTATCATTGGCGCTGATGGGCTTAACTGCTGTGTTCGGGATGGGAACAGGTGTACCCCCACCGCTTCAAGCACCCAGATTCTATACCTATTTTTATTTAGCAAATTGAGAAAAGAACAACTTTGTGCTTCCGTAGTACGCTCGACTAATTAGTACACCTTGGCTCAAACCATTACTGGCCTTACACCTAGTGCCTATCAACCTTCTAGTCTCGAAGGAGTCTCAAATGAATGTTAATCTTAGGAACGGCTTCGCGCTTAGATGCTTTCAGCGCTTATCCGCACCGAACTTAGCTACTCGGCTATGCCTTTGGCAAGACAACCGATACACCAGAGGTTCGTCCATCCCGGTCCTCTCGTACTAGGGATGAGTTCCTGCAACATTCGACGACCACAGTAGATAGGAGACCGAACTGTCTCACGACGTTCTGAACCCAGCTCACGTACCGCTTTAATAGGCGAACAGCCTAACCCTTGGGAGCTTCTCCACCCCCAGGATGCGATGAGCCGACATCGAGGTGCCAAACCCTGCCGTCGCTATGGACGCTTGGGCAGGATCAGCCTGTTATCCCCAGAGTAACTTTTATCCGTTGAGCTTCCGCCGTCCTATATCGTACGGTCGGATCACTAACTTCTACTTTCGTAACTGCTCGGGTGGTAACCCTTGCAGTAAAGCTGGCTTTTGCGTTTGCACGTCCAGTCCGATTTCCATCCGGACTAAGCCAACCTTTGTAAACGCCTCCGTTACATTTTGGGAGGCAACCGCCCCAGTTAAACTACCCACCAGACACTGTCTCCTAATGATGATTCAACCATCGGGATTAGATACATCGCAACACAAGGGTGGTATCTCACTGGCGCCCGGAGGCTCCCACCTATTCTGAACATGTGAGGCAATGTATCAATGTCAAGTTGTAGTAAAGCTTCATGGGGTCTTTTCGTCTAACTGCGGTTAAGTCGCATCTTCACGACTCTTGCATTTTCGCCGAGGACATGGTTAAGACAGTTTCCACACCGTTATGCCATTCGTGCGCGTCGGAACTCGCCCGACAAGGAATTTCGCTACCTTAGGACGGTTATAGTTACCGCCGGCGTTCATCAGCGCTTCAGTCGCAAGCTTCTCTACCTAAGTAGATAACCCGCTTCCTTAACGTTCTGACACTGGCCAGGCATCACCCTCTATACTTCAGCTTACGCTTTTGCAGAGAGCTGTGTTTTTGGTAAACAGTCGCGTGGAATCTTTAGTTGCAGCCTAGATTGCTCTAGGCAGGCCTTATCCCGAAGTTACGGCCGCTTTTTTGCCGAGTTCCTTAACCATGTTTCTCTCGTACGCCTTGGTCTGCTCGACCGATCCACCTGAGTCGGTTTACGGTACGGTTTGCCGTTGCCTAACGTCAAACTGCTTTTCTTGGCACTCTTTCAACTGAAATCGACATCGTCCGAAGACTCCGTCTTTTCCTTGCGGAACGTCAATAGCCAAATAACGCTCCAGTCTACGAAATGCGCACAGTCTGACAAACAACTGCAAGTGCGGGAATATTTGCCCGCTCTTCCATCGGCTACGCCTTTCAGCCTCGCCTTAGGACCGACTAACCCAGGGACGATTCTCGTTGCCCTGGAAACCTTGGATTTTCGGCGCGCAGGACTTTCACCTGCGTTCTTGCTACTTGTACCTGCATTCTCCCTTCTGAACGCTCCACCAGCCCTCACGGGTCTGACTTCACAGCTGTTCAGAATGCTCCTCTACCGCGTCAGAACTTGCGTTCTGACACCCGCATCTTCGGTGCACTACTTAGCCCCGGTACATTTTCGGCGCGAAGACTCTTGACCAGTGAGCTATTACGCTTTCTTTAAAGGATGGCTGCTTCTAAGCCAACCTCCTGGTTGTATAAGAATCGACACCACCTTTTACACTTAGTAGTGACTTAGGGACCTTAGATTGCGATCTGGGCTGTTTCCCTTTTGACCATGGAGCTTAGCCCCCACAGTCTGACTTGCTGGCTTTAATCTCTGGTATTCGGAGTTTGATTGAGATGAGTATCCCGAAGGACCTCGATCTCATCCAGTGCTCTACCCCCAGAGGGATCACCAACAGCTAGCCCTAAAGCTATTTCGAGGAGAACCAGCTATCACTGAGTTCGATAAGAATTTCTCCGCTACCCACAGCTCATCCCCGCGTTTTGCACAGCGCGTGGGTTCGGCCCTCCCGCCAACTCTCGTTGGCGTTCAGCCTGGCCATGGGTTGCCCACCCAGTTTCGGGTTATGTATCTGCTACTTGTCGCCAGTTAAGACTCGGTTTCCCTTCGCCTCCGGACCATAGGCCCTTAAGCTTGCAACAGATACACACTCACAGGTTCATTCTTCAATAGGAATACCGTCACCCTTGCGGGCTCCGGCTCATTGTAAGCGTACGGTTTCAGGTACTATTTCACTGCCCTCTCCGGGCTACTTTTCACCTTTCCCTCGCGGTACTAGTTCACTATCGATCACTAAGAGTATTTAGCCTTGCCGCATAGTCGCGGTAGATTCAGACGGGATTTCACGTGTCCCGCCGTACTCAGGAAAAAAGACAACAGACTAGTTCCTCTATTTCATCTACGGGACTGTCACCCGCTATGGTGTTCCTTTCCAGGAATCTTCGATTATAGAAAAACTAATCCATCTGGTTGAGCAGGCAACCAACGCCTTCTTCCTACAACCCCTAAACTGCAACGGCCTGTCCTTTAAGAGCCGCGTCTAAATTTATCCGAAGACAAACTATCCACGACTCAACACAGTTTAGGTTTAGGCTGTTCCGCTTTCGCTCGCCACTACTAACGGAATCGAACCACAGATTTTCGCTTTACCGTTCCTAAAGAACGGTAAAAGAAAATCTTTGGTATTGCTTTCTTTATTTTCCACCAGCTACTGAGATGTTTCACTTCGCTGGGTTTTCTTCCGGCTGCCTTACGGCAGTCGATGTCTGATCATTACATCAGACGGGTTCCCCCATTCGGAAATCCCCGGGTCAAAGGTTGCTTGGGACCTAACCGAGGCTTATCGCACCCTGCAACGTCCTTCATCGTCTCTTAGTGTCAAGGCATTCACCGTACGCCCTTACATTGCGTACTACGAAAACACAAAATTGTTCTATGTATGTTTTTCTCGATTTGCTTTACTTGAATTGTAATGTCCGGTCCATTACTTTCCCATGTCTATACATATTGAGATATGTCCAGGGAACGGAAGAGTTATGGAGTAAAAAAAGATCGCTGCCAAGCAGCGATCAGGTAAAACTATACCTAGTCCTATTTGCTTGGATGCTCAGAGTCAGTAGTCAGAGATGTAAACATGTCTTAATGTTTTATCTTATATACTTACCCAGAGGTCCGAACAGTGTCAGGACATGGTTCCTTATTCAGGAATACGCCTCAACATTTTATCCCAAGCCCTAACCATTGTCAAGAGTCACAGGTGTGGACAGTCTGGGGAAAACCTCCATCAATTTATTCGCTTATTTTACCGCTAAACTTGACTTCCGCTCTTGATTGCCATAATATCCATCCCAAAGGAACAAAAAATATGTACAATCTGACTCTCCTTGTTTTGGGGAAATTAAAAGAAAAATACTGGCAGGCCGCTGAGCAAGAATATCTGATCCGGCTAGCGCCGTATGCCAAAATCAAGACTATTGAAATCTTGGAAGAGCCTTTTCACCCCAATGACGACAAGGAAAAAATCAAGAAAAAAGAAGCGGAAAAAATTCTAGCCCAAATCAAACCAGAAAGTCTGGTTATTGCTTTGGAAGAAACCGGAAAACAATATACTTCCCTGGCCTGGTCCGAACTTTTATCCACACACAGCCAACAAGGAAAAAACATTTGTTTGATCGTCGGTGGGCCGTTGGGACTACATGAATCCATCAAAAAAAGAGCTGACTTTCTGCTCTCTCTTTCTTCTTTCACTTTCACCCATCAGCTGGCCCGTTTAATTTTGTTAGAACAAATTTACCGCGCTGCCACCATCACCGCTGGCAAGACATATCATTATTAGAGCAGAACCAGACAGCTGGCTGATTCCTCCACCACCTCCTGCACCAGGGGGTGTTTTTTCAAATAATCCCGAACTGTTTCTCCTAATCTTCCCGTGCCCCCGCCGTAAATGACCCGGCCCATCTTCTTTTTTTCTTGATACGATTGATAGACAAAATGTTCCACAACCTCCAAAGCCTGATCCGGCAAAATAGAATGCAAATCCACTTCTGGAATATCCGCCCCAATCTGGGCCGCAAAAATCAGCGCTTCTCTTTCATCCATATCACCTTCTCATTCGCACCAAACAAATCGGCGTCTGTTCCGAGGCCTGTCCCAAAGGATTATCCGCAAATAATTTCTGACAAAAATCATTGGTCAAAAAATCTGCTGAACGACCCAGGACATTCACTCCCAAATCATTACTGTCGATAATCACCACCTCAGCCCCCAACCTCTCTTTTATCCTTTTAGCCACTCCATCCGGATCTAAAGGGCCCAACTTCGCATATTCGTTATAAGGTGGCAAAGTGTAAGAACAGGGGCCATCAATGGCGTTCACATTCTTGCCAGCCAGATGATAGAAAATACCGCGAAGACCAAACGGTTTGGTAATGGCGGAAATAAAGGCGGCAAATAAAATTCGCAATACTCCCGCTTCCCGCAAAGCTAACTCCATAGTCCAGGGGCTGCCCAGACCAATGCCGTAGGGAGACTTGTGAACAAAACGAACTAAAAAATTAGCCAATCTGGACGGCTGGATATCTTTGATCCGAAAAGCCCGGCCTTGAGAAATGGCCACAATTTTTTCACTGACAAAAATAAAATCTCCAGCCTGCAAATAAGGCTGCACATATTCTTCTACCAGCAAAACAATATCATCGTTTTCTGTCACTACATGCGTCTTTATCGGCCAACGCTCGTAAGTCTGGTCGGCAACTATGATTGACAGCTCCTTGCCTGGATTAACTTTTAATTGAGTTACCCCATCATCCATATAGCCGCATAATATCACAAAGCTCTCTAATAAAAAAGAGCGTAAAAACGCTCTGGTGTGCCGCGGGAGAGACTCGAACTCTCAAGCCAAGGGCACATGCTCCTAAGGCATGCGTGTATACCAATTTCACCACCGCGGCAAAGCAGGAATATTAAACCACAAAGAAAAGTAGAAATCAAGAATATAAAAGACCGTTTTTCCGGTCTTTTATCATCCAACACCACTGATACCCGATCCGTAGTCTTGGGTGTTCCGGAAGGTTTGATTCCGGAAGGAAGGTACGAGGTAGGAACTACTTGCGGAGGATCTCTTCGGCGAGGCGGAGGCAGGCGGCCTGGGCCGCGTAGCCACCGTGATGATGCCGTGTCTTGGCGTCTTCACGCAAGACATCGACGCTCACCAGGTCGTCACGGTCCTGAGCCACCAACATCAGTCCGAAGATGCTGGTGTAGAACAGATCCATGGCGTTGCTGCCGGACGCATCCCGGTGTTCCCTCAATGCTTTGAGGAAGAACTCGTGGGCCACGTCGGCCTCTCCAGCGCGCCAGGCTCTGATCCCGGCGAACAGGGAGCTGTCGTGATCTGCCGGTGCTCCGAGAACGGGTCCCATCTGCTGGAAGTAGGGATCGCCGATGGGCGACCTCAAGAGGAAGTGCCCGAGCACGTAGTGCTTACTGGGGTTGAGACCCCACGTGTTCTGCAAACTGCAAGCCTCGTGCAGGGCACTCAGTTCACCCCTGTCGACTCCCCTCTGGATGGCCCAGTTGAGGAGCTCGACCTTGGCCGCGATGATGGAGGTGTTAGCCTCCTGAAACCGACCGGCCTGGGCCAGGGCTGCGCCAGCGCAGATCTGTTCGGCTCCGGCCTTGAGATACTCACCTACCATCCGGTAGAGCAGACCCCCATGGTAGTAGGAGAGCCCCTCAAGCCTGGTCTTCCTGGATCCACCTCCTCCGATTGCCTGAATGGCCTTCTTGGCCGCCAGGAGCATCCCTTCGGTCTCCAGAGTATTCCAGAGACCAGGCCTCCTCCTGGCTCCGTTGAGAGCCTCGAGGAGATAAGTTGCCTGCCGTTCCGGGTTGGTCACCCGGGCGGCCGCCTTGTCGAAGATGGCCATGTACATGGCCGGGTCGGGCGTGTAACCGTCGTGCCCCTTGATCAAGGCCTGGTCGAGTGGTCCCCCGGCCATCTCCGTGCCCTCAGGGAGGGACACCAGGTCATCCCCAATCTTTCCTATCGTCTGTCCCAACTCCAAATTCTTCTTGTTCATCACACACCTCCGTTGTGTTCCATCCAAAAGAGAAAAGAGAGAAAAGTAGTTCCAAATGTAAGGTACAGCCGGAAAATATACCACATCTGGAACTAAAAGTCAAGACGCGCCTGGTCAGCGCGTCTTTTTCTTATTATCTCTATAATTATTTGTCCCTTCGGAAAAATCCTCTCTTGGGGGGTGGACCATTGCGATGGTCATCCCGACCACCTGGTCTTCCTTGTCCATTCCTTGGCCTTTCATCTGGCCGGCGTTCTCTTTCTACATAGCCTTCGGGTTTGGGAAGGAGAGCTTTGATAGAAAGATTCACCCGTCCCAAATTATCAATTTCTTTTACTACCACTTTGACGAGATCGCCTATCTTGAGAATATCCCCCGGACGACCCACTCTTTGCCAGCTAATTTCACTGACGTGAACCATGCCATCTTTATTGGGAAGAATTTGGACAAAAGCTCCGAAATCTTCCAAACGGACAACCTTGCCTTCATAGACTTCACCAGCCGTAATTTCTTTAGTCAATTCATCAATCATCTTGATGGCCGCTTGCATGGCGGATGCTTCTACCGCGGTCACCAGAACACGACCATCTTGTTCAATATCAATGGATACACCGGTGGCTTCAATAATTTTCTTGACATTCTTTCCAGCCGGACCAATGAGGTCGCCAATCTTTTCTGGATTGATTCTAATGGTTTCAATGCGTGGAGCGTAAGGAGAAAGTTCAGCGCGGGGATTAGCAATTACATCACCCATTACCTTGATTAATTTCAATCTGGCTTCCTGAGCCTGCTTCACTGTTTGTTCAACAATTTCCCAAGTCAAACCATGGGTCTTGGTGTCCATTTGAATAGCGGTAATCCCATCAGTCGTACCTGCAATCTTGAAATCCATACCCCCGGGGCCGTCTTCCACATCTTGTAAATCAGTCAATATTTGCCAGCGTCCGGAAGCGTCAGAAGCTAAACCCATAGCAATACCAGCTACTGGTTTTTTAATCGGCACACCAGCGGCCATAAGTGACAAAGAAGAACCACAGGTTGAAGCCATGGAACTCGAACCATTGGAGCCCATAACTTCAGAAACAACGCGAATAGCATAAGGAAAATCCTCTTCTGGAGGCAATACCGGCAAAAGTGCCCGCTCCGCCAAAGCGCCGTGACCAATCGCTCGACGACCTGGACCGCGCATGGGGCCAGCCTCACCATAGGTAAACGGGGCATCATTGTAATGATGCATGTAACGCTTGGTTCCGTCTTCTTCCATTGAATCCAAGGTCTGAACATCGCCAGGAGCACCAAGAGTGACAATGGAAACCACCTGGGTATCACCGCGCATAAACATAGCTGAACCATGAACACGAGGCAGAAGATCAACTTCAATATTCAAATTACGAATATCAGTCATTGAACGGCCATCCAATCTTTGTTTTTTGTCCAAAATTCTTTGGCTGATAATCTCAGAAACATAGGTCTTAATGTTCTTCAAGCCGGCTCCCCAAGCCTCTTCTGGCACACCTTTTTCCTGTAAAGCCTTTTTTATTTCTTCTTCAAATTTATTTAGCATTCCCTTTCTCTCATCCTTAGTTACTTTAGGACGATCAAAAATCATGACCTCGCTTTGAGCAGCAATATATTGCTTGGTAATCTGTCTAGCCTGTTCTTCCACATCATCAGCCACAGCAGCCAAATCATCGGCCAAGGCCGGAATTGGTTCTTTTTCCTTACCAACTTCCGCTTGAATTTTTTTAATTAACTCCACCACCGGGCCCAACTGCTCACAACCCCACTTCATTGCTTCTATTGCTTTTGGTTCAGGCACTTCCTTACTCCCGGCCTCTACCATCACCAGACGATCAGGGGTACCGGCCACGATCATATCCAGGGCGCCGGTTTCCACTTCATTATTGGTGGCGTTAAGAATGAAAGAACCATCCTCTTTTATTCCAACTCGGGTGGCTGCAATCGGACCAGCCCAAGCCAAGGGCGAAATGGCTAAAGCACAACTCGCAGCAATCAATCCAACAACAGCCGAACTATTCTCCCCATCAACAGAAAGAGCAGTAATAACCACTTGCACGTCATTACGCACTCGATCATCAAATAACGGACGAATAGCCCGATCAATCAGACGACCAGAAAGGATAGCTTCGTCAGATGGCCGACCTTCTCGTTTTACAAAACGGGAACCTTTTATCTTTCCGGCGGCGTATAATCTTTCCTCAAAATCAACCATGAGCGGAAAATAGTCTATCCCGGCTCGAATATCCTTGCTCTTGACCACGGTCGCTAAAATTACAGTATCACCGTAACGCGCTGTACAAGAAGCATGAGTCTGTAAGGCCAGCTTACCCACTTCAATGGACAGGGTTCTTCCACCCCATTCCATTGACCAATTTTTTACATCCATAGATGTCTCCGTTGCTGACCTGGAAGCAGTAGATCCTCCATGAGAATGGCGTGGACCTATTCGTCTCCAGACCAGCGGTTAAAATTAATTTTAATTAATAATTATTTTTCTTCCGCGAATAACGCAGAGCAGAACGAGACGCGGACCGATCCTGGATCAGGAACAGTTCCGGACGTTCGCTCAAGTCAATAAAATCATCAGCCGCTTCCATCAATTTGGAAGACGTCGTTTTACCGAAAGCCAACACCTCCACCTGTTTACCCGAGCTTTTCTGGAGATATTCCACCAGGGGAAGATAATCACCATCGCCCGACACCAAGACAATGGCATCTAGGCTAGGAGCTAAACGGATAGCGTCAACAGTCAAACCTACATCCCAATCTGCTTTTTTCAATCCGCTGGTAAATACTTGTAAATCTTTTTCTCGAGTTTCAATACCTAAATTATACAGAGCTTCAAAAAATGGCTGTTCCTCTTGCGTTTCGGTACGTACGACATAGGCCACTGCCCGGATCAATTTCCGTTGCGCCACTGCTTCCTTTACGATGTTGCCAAAATTCACTTTTTGTCCGTGGAGATTTTTAGCTGAATAGTAAAGGTTCTGTACGTCAATAAACACCCCAACGCGTTGCTCGGGGTGTTTGAGTGGATTCCGATTGTTAACTAATTTCTTCTCCATTGTTATTCGTCTCCTCCTCCGGACTATCAACTTCGACAGTACGGGTCAAACTTCTAGCAGCTTTCAATTTTAAATTTTTGACCAATTCTTCGTAGGATTGCGGATTATCTTTTTTCAAAAACCGCAACAAACGACGTCGTTCGCCTACCTTACGTAAAAGGCCGCGACGGGACGAATGGTCCTTGTGATGAGCTTTAAGGTGCTCGGCCAATTCATTGATCTCTTCTGACAGGATGGCCACCTGCACTTCTGTAGAACCAGTATCACCCTCATGGGTTTGATACTTTTTAATTATTCTTTGCTTGGTTTTCTTATCAAGCATACATATATATGTGTTTACCAGGCCAGAGCGAGTATTTGTTTACCCCCTCAGGTCCGGCCAGCAAAGCTGGGTTTATTCAATTTACCAAAGACAGTATACCAAAAAGAGGGCGGCTTGTCAATGTCCCCACCTTGAACACCCCAGAAACGCAAGGTATAATAGTCGAGCAATAACCAAACAATATGAACAAAAAAACCCCTATTTATCTAGCCTCAGACCACGGTGGCTATCAATTAAAAAAACGGTTAATCCGTTATTTAGAAAATGAACTCGGGATTGCGACCGAAGACCTCGGCCCCCTCACCCACGATCCAACTGATGATTATCCTGATTTTGCCCTGCCTTTAGCTAAAAAAGTATCCCAAACCAAAGGCTATGGCATCCTCATTTGTCGTAATGGCATCGGCGTCTGCATTGCGGCCAATAAAACCAAAGGGGTCCGAGCTGGAATTGGCTATAACCTGATGGCGGCAGAAACCATGATGAAAGACGATGATACCAACATCCTCTGCCTTGCCGCTGATCTAAGTTCTGAAGAACACGCTCTGGCCATCGTAAAAAAGTGGCTTGAAACCGATTTCTCCCAAGAAGAGCGCCATATTCGACGTCTGGCCAAAGTGATGGCCCAAGAAAATTGATATGGACATCATTCCTTCAATACTGGTGGACAATCCCCAAGAACTATTGTCCCAATTGCAGGCCGCGACAGGAATCGTCTCCCAAGTCCAAGTGGATATTGCCGATGGCTGTTTTGTTTCCAGCCTAACCCCCAATGACCCGGAATTGATCTCTCAAGTATCAGGATTAGATATTGAGCTCCACCTCATGGTAGCGAATCCAATGGCAGAAATATCTCGCTGGACAGGGGTCAGAGCAATAAAAAGAATACTTTTCCATTATGAATCCGCACCTGGACAGATAATCAGTGTCTGTCAGGCCATCATTGATAGTGGTCGCCAAGCTGGTTTAGTCATCAACCCCAACACTGATTGGCACCAGACCATCCCTTTCTTGCCTAAAATACAAAGTCTAATGTTCATGGGTGTTTATCCGGGAAAACAGGGCCAGGGCTTGATTCCAGAGGTATTGTCAGCCATCACCGAATGCCGGCAAGAATTCCCCGACCTATATCTTGAACTGGACGGCGGCGTCAATCTAAACACTCTTCCGCAAATTATCCCAACCAGAGTCTCAGCCATTTGCCCGGGAAGTGCAATCTTCAAACAACCCAAGACTCCGGCCGAATGTGTGGCGGAGATGCAACAGATCATTCGCAGTTTAACTTCAAAATAATCTTTTTTGTCTCTATGTACGATTTGGTAATCATCGGCGGTTCGGCAGCGGGTGTCGCGGCTGGTATCTATGCGGCCCGACGTAATTTACACTTCATTGTCGTAGCTAAAGATCTGGGTGGCGAAGTGGCCCTATCTGGAAAAGTAAATAACTGGCCAGGTATTATTGAAATTCAGGGTTTTGAATTAGCAAAAAACTTTCGCCAACATCTAGAATCATACCAGCCAGATATCTTAGAGGGTTTTGTTGTTATTAAATTAGAACAAAAGGGACGGACACATATCGTGCATGTCCGCAACCAGGCCGGAGAAGAAAGACAAATAGAAACCAAAGCCGTTATTGTTGCTTCCGGCATCCACCCTCGCCAATTAGGCGTAGCCAACGAAGAAAAACTCCGGGGTAAGGGTATAACCTATTGTTCGGTCTGCGACGGTCCTCTTTTCAAAAACCGGATAACTGCCACCATTGGCGCTGGAAATTCAGCTCTAGAATCAGCTCTGATGATGGCCAGTATTTCTAAAAAGGTCTACCTACTGACCAAATACGCCAATGACGAAACCAACAATGGCGGTTTCCCCCGCGGAGAAAACATTTTGATTGACAAGATCAAAAAAACAGAAAACATTGAGATAATATACCAAGCTGAAACTCAGGAAATCCTTGGGGATCAATTCGTGACTGGGATAAAATACCTTAACCTGGCCACCAAAGAATTCAAAGAACTCGCCGTTGACGGAATCATGATCCATGTCGGAATGGTCCCAAACACGGACTTTGTCTCGGTTCAAAAAAATCGAGGAGGGGAAATCGAAATCGACCAAAAATGCGCCACTTCAGTACCAGGAATCTTCGCCGCTGGTGACGCTACCAATATCCCCTACAAACAAATAGCCGTAGCCGCGGGTCAGGGTACTATCGCCGCTCTCAGCGCCATTGAATACTTAAACAAGTGGTAAAGAAATCAGATCGTCCCATTCCGAGCCAACCCCCTGGTTTAAATAACCTGGGGTTTTTGTTATAATAACCAAGTCATAAACTCTCATATGTTTTTAGAATCTCTGCTTCCCCAATTACCAACCAGTTACCTTGAACTCTCTTTAATCGTGATTGGTCTATTAGGAGGAATCCTTTTGACCTACGCTGTATTTTTAGAAACAGAAAAACGTCAGGATGTTGTGTTTATGATTGGTGCTCTTTGTCTGCTTGTCTATGCCCTTTATCGCAATAACTTAATCTTCATTATCGCCATGTCCGGCCTATTTTTAGCCTCTTTGATTGAATTCGGAGAAATCATCTTCCACCTGCACCATGACCAACGATCAGAAATAAAGGCGTTGTTTAAAAAACGTTGAAATTATGCACCAGCCCCTTACCCGCCACACCCTTGACATCTTCAAAAAAATCCAGGCCAATCTCCCCCCCCTAACACCACCCGAACTGGCCAAAGAATACGAACATGCTCTGGAGCACTTAGAAAATGATTTCACCATCGGCCACCGAGAAGTTGAGGACCTGGTAATCTCTCTTGGTAAAAAAATCTGGCCATACTGGAAAGCCTTTTTTGAATTTTATGATCTCAACCAAGGAAAATTAGGGGAAAAATTTCTATTGGCCCGTCTTTCTCCAGATTTAAAAAAACGCTATCAAGCTTTTTGCGCCCACGGTGGTGATTACCACGACCTACGCAGTGGCGCTCCGGCCTCATTTTTTAAACCAGAAGAACGCATTATAATCACTGCTGCCCTCATTGCTGTTGATGGAGACATCCGCAATTTCACTCGTCAGGCAGTGACTAGCACTGAAATGAATAAATATGAAGAAGCAATATTTTCTTTCCAGGAGATAATTGATGACATTGAAAAACGTCTACAAAGTTTACGCCAATTAGCCGAAGATGAAGGTGAACATCCTCGTCTGGCCGAAGAAATCCGAGAACGAGTCCGCGCCTTTGAATTCGGTCTCTGCATGTTAGGACCACACACCCCCTATCACGAAGTAATTAATGCTCCTGACTATTTTACTGATCGTAGACACAGTAAGAATTTGCATCGATTTGAATAAATATGGCCGTCATCTTAGTAGTTGCTTCTCAAGGATTCCAATCTTTTGAGTTCACGGCAATAAAAACAGAATTGGAAAGAGCTGGCCAAGTAGTACTGGTAGCTTCAGATAAATCTCCGGCCACAGCCAACGACGGATCAAAGGTGATACCAAATTTGTTGTTATCAGCAATTTCCCCTAAAGACAATACTGGCCTTTTTCTGATTGGTGGTCCTGGTGCTCTCGCCCACCTCGACACTGAAGAATTTATGATAAAGATAAAAGAATGGGCAAACTCTGGAAAATTATTCGGGGCCATTTGTATCTCCCCCCGTCTCTTAGCCAAAGCCGGGGTCCTGGCTAACAAAAAAATAACTGGCTGGAATTTGGATGATGAACTACCAAAGATCCTGACCAAATACCAGGCCCAATATGTACCCCAGCCCGTAGTCCGAGATGGCCAAGTCATCACAGCAGATGGACCCGGATCGGCAATGGCTTTTGGCCGAGAAATAGCTCGAGCTTTAAAGACCACCCTCTAAGGTGGTCTTACTTTTGGCTTAATGCTTACCCTTTTTGACTGCGTACTTGATGATCTCGGCGGCAATGTCCCGTCCAGTTGCTTGGGTGATACCCTCTAAACCTGGATTACAGTTAACCTCAAGAATCTTGGGGCCTTTCTTAGTACGCAGAATATCAACCCCGGCGATTTGTAAACCGCAGGCCCGAACTGCCGCAAAAGCGGCCCGCTTTTCTGCCTCAGTCATCTCTGCCACCCGCACTCGGCCGCCAAGGTGAAAATTAGATCGAAATTCGCCCTTCTTGGTGGCCAATCTCTCCATTGCCCCCACAATACGGCTACCGACAATAAATACTCGCATATCTTTTCCGCTTGCTTCTCGAATATATTCTTGAATCATCAGTGGTGTAGATCTCTGACTGTTAACTAACAGATCTAATAAAGATTTCAAACCTCGCTGACTTTCAATAATCGAAACTCCGCTCCCATGCGAACCACTAATGGTCTTTAAAATCACCGGAAAAGAACCAATGTCTTTAATCACTCTCTCTAAGTATTCAGCCGAACGGATAAAATATGTTTTGGGAATAGGTAAGCCCTTCTTAGATAAAATCTGCATGGTCCGTAATTTATTCTTAGCCCGCAACACTGCCACCCGCTTGTTAATCACCCGTACTCCGGCCATCTGAAATTGTTTAATCACGTCGCATTTAAACTCCACATCCTCACGTAAAAAGTTAGCTCTCACCAGCAAAACATCAATCTTGGTTTTCTTGCCTTTTACCAAGATTTCCGGCCGACGACTCGTGAAACGCAACTGACATTCTCTATCAAAAATTACTTCCACTTGGTGCCCTAATTTTTTCGCTGCTTCGGACAATAACAATAAATCTGTACCAGTTGCTTTGCCAGAAACTTCCGGATTCCCAAAGGACAAAATATGAATCTTCATATGATTATTTGTTTGGCGGAAAACATTTTTTGATAGCTTCAGTTAAAACTTGGACTAAATATTCCTGATTTTCTACTTGTCGCAAAGTGGTACCGACTTCTAATTGCATGGCGTACTCGTCCTGCGGTGAGTGACGGTGGAATTGAATCCCCGAAAGCCGACTCCAGCCAGAATAGGCACAACCGACAGTTACTCCCAAGCCCTTATCTGTCTGCAAACGTTCAGTTAGGATCTGGCTAAACAATTTCACGGTACTTATTTTTGTGGTTATCTCTCCAGTATTACCGCCAACGTCAGCGTGTCTCAGGCTACCATATAATTTCCGTCCCTGGTGGTGGTTCTTAGCTCCCACCCCAATATCTAAACCGACTGTCATTGATCGAAAACCATGAATATAAACGACTAATGGCTTTTCAACGGCTGTTTCTTTGGCTTTTTGACAAAAGAAAGCAATGTCTTGGTAAAAAACTTTCATGGCCGGCTTTTTCTTTTTCCAAAGATACTTGTCCGAACGACTGGACCAAGAGAGAACGTTGAAATCTTCTACCATCTCACCCCTTTTTTTTGCTCGACTATTGTTTGGTTTTAAATATTTATTATTGACCACCAGACTTGCCCCCAGATGTCGCGCCAATTTTCTGGCCAGACGACCTGTCAACAAATCATCACCAGCGGCATGGGGCGCCACAATCACATAAGGAGCAGAGCCAGCCCGTTGGTAACCATACTCAGTCTTAATCACCATAAGCCTAGATTTTTTGAGGAACGATTTTTGAATAACGCCTAATTATTTTCTGTACTCCTGCTTTTGTTAACAGACCCTTCTGGGCCCCAATCTTTTGCACCACTCCGCCCGCATTGGCTGTCCCCCACTGCATAGCTTCAGTCAGACTCTTTCCCGCAGTTAAGGCCGAAAGAAATCCACTAGCGTAAGCATCCCCAGCCCCAGTTTTAGCCAATGGCTTCAGAGGGTAAGAAGGCAGGTGATATCTCTCCTGGCCTGAAGACAAATATGACCCTTGCGTAGAATCAGTTATCACTACAATCTTTATTCCCAGCTTATGGAAACGAGCCATATTCGTTTCAATTTCTTTACCACCTACGATCTTCTCAGCTTCTTGTTTGTTTACGAATAAAAGATCCAAACGGGGCAATATTTTTCTCAAAGTCTTTAATCCATCCTTGATTTGAAATGAGCCGGGGTTACAGGCCAATTTTATCTCTGGATGGGCTTTCAAATATTTCAATAAATTAGCCTGTAAACTGGCATGGGAAGCACCAAGAGAGGTGAAGTAAATCCACCTGGTAGTGGCCAGAGCGGGAAGAGTATAACGACGAGGTACATGATAGGCTAAAATAGTACGTTCACCTTGATAATTTAAGACCACAGAAAACCGCGTCTCCTGCTTGGGCCATAAATGTACCCAACGGATGTCTACTTCCGCTCTTTCCAGTTCTTCTTTTATTAATTGCCCATTTAAATCAGCCCCCAATTCAGTCACAATCGCTGTTTTCAACCCCAGCCGCCGACAACCCACCGCCACATTAGCCGCATTACCGCCGATAGATTGAACAGTTTGCTCAATCGGCACCTTGTCAGCATAGTTAAAACACAAAAGACAGTTTTCTTTTTTCAGATCACAAGTCACCCGCGCCTTTTGGTGGTCAATAATTATATTACTGTCCACTGTGGAATCCCCAATGGTAATTACATCAAACATAAAATAATTTTACCTGCTTATTATAACAAAAAAACCAGCTAATCAAAACTGCAAAAATTCTTGCCAACGTAAATAAAGAGATCGGGTGGCGGCCAAATCACCAGCACAATAACGGGCAATAGTGTCAAACTGTTTCTCGCTAAATAACCGGCCAACGTCCTTACCAGAAATACCGCCTGATTTTGGAGAGTCAATACCAAAGGCCTTGCAATAAAAATCTAAATTGAATTTTCGATGAGCACCATAAAATTGCAATTGATCCAATAAATCTACATGTTCCTGACTAGTATAACGGTAAGGAACCAGATTTCGGCTAGGCTTTACTCCTAAAATTGCCGAACGGAGTAACAGCACCGGACAATCAAAACCACGACCATTAAAAGTAACAAAACGATCGGCCCGACCAATCGCCTGCCAAAATCGTTCTAAAATTTCCTTTTCTGTTCCTGACCAATATTTGATATTTCCTTCTTCCCACTCTTTTTTTTCTTCAGAGACAAAGTACACACCGCCTTTTTCGGTTTCCGCTGATAAAAGACCAATGGCCACCACCTGATTAGTCAGGGCCCACAGCGACATTTCTTCCTTGGTTTTTTTCTCCTCTTCTGTGGTTTTGGCTTGCTTCAGTAGATAAACCTGCTGCTCTTTATCAAAATCGGAAAAAGATTGGGCCACGGTTTCGATATCGAAAATAATCGTATTCATAGATGATTAATTATTGACTGAGCATATACATGGCAATACCGGCCGCGACACTGACATTCAGGCTTTCCTTGCGCCCCTGCATGGGTATATGAACAACTTGGTCGCAAAGTTTCATAATCGATTCGGAAATTCCATCCACCTCATTCCCCACCAACAGAGCGAGTGGTTTTTTTGTCTTTCTTACTTTTTTTATATCTACACTTTTAGCGGTCTTCTCCAGGGCGATTACCCTAACCCCGGCCTGGCGTAATTCCCGTAACAAACAAGGAAGATCTTGCCGATTTTCCCAAGCCATCCATTTTTCCGCTCCTAACGAGACTTTGTCTATCTGGGGCTTAGGGGGGCAAGGTGTATAACCAACTAAATATATTTTAGCAAAACCACAAGCATCAGCAGTGCGAAACATCGCTCCCACATTATGACACGAACGAATATCCGGTAAAATGAGAAAAAGAGTCCTTTTCATAAACAAACAGAAATATTGTCTCATAATCCCATCTAAACGACAACACCGCCAGTAACAGCGGTGTCATCCTCCTACAGAAACAAGCAAAGACATGGTAAGAGCGGCCGAGGTGGGAATCAGCAGGTTATCATACTTCCCACTGATCAATTCGGCCCAAGAAGCCACTACGGTGGCTATGGCAAGGATGAGATAGGCGAAAATCGGACTGACTGTTGCTGGTAAAAGCGGAAATTGCTCTCGGGGCAGCAAAACAATCAGAGTTGTGGCTATCAAGCCGGCCCCCAGGCCAGACAAAAAACCACCCCAAGACTTTCCCCGAGCCGGCCCCCAGGCAATAACCTTTATTGGCCAATACATCCCGAACTTAGCACACGGATCAACTGTGGCAAAGATCAGCCCAGTACCAGCAGCGATCCAGGGGGCATCAACCAAGGTACAGACGACCCAAGCTAAACCCAGGCCGGACAGACTGACCAGGACATTGCTCGGCCGATTC
>Ga0208373_1000606_pt1 | contig 59251 bp, 50 predicted proteins | sample RifOxyC2_FD_184036 | JGI IMG/M metagenome (GOLD analysis project Ga0208373, IMG submission 184036) | Soil microbial communities from Rifle, Colorado - Rifle Oxygen_injection C2 (SPAdes) | ecosystem: Environmental > Terrestrial > Deep subsurface > Rock core/Sediment | place: Rifle, Colorado...
CCTCGCGAGGACACTCATCGCAGTAAAACAATTTTCCGAGTCACAACAGCGTTGTTTGTGCGTAATCGTATGAAACAGATACCGCTTGGCAGTTCTCGGCCCAGTACTTGCGCAGCATCCCACACAACAGAGTAACTGCCTTTCTCCTGATATGCGTGTACAGGAGAACCGAGTCTCTTACCTTGAATATCAAAGACATCGATTTCTATCTGTCCGCGTTTTGGCAATGAATAGCGTATTGCCATCCGGCTCATCCCATATTCGTTGCACACCCTTAAGCTTGGAGAAGACAAAGAAAATGCTGGAATGACTGTTTCAGCAGCAACATTACCTTCCGCATCGGTCCGGACAATATATATATCCAAGTTAGTGGAACCCGAATCCTCAACATCGCCGACAAGGACAAAACCGCCATCAGAAGTGACTTGCACATCGAAGAAACGCTCATAGCCCGAACCACCGAATAATTTTGACCAGAGTGTGTCTCCTTTCGCGTTTATCTTGAGCAAGTACCCATCGTCTCGTTTTGTATCAGAATAGTTCTTCAAACCGCAAAGGATAAAACCGCTGTCAGGTGTCGGTCGTATGGCATAGGCCTCTTCTCTGCCCGGTCCACCATACCTACGGGTCCAAAGCGTATCACCTGAAGCCGTGACTCTTGCCACATAAATATCATTATAGATAGTGTCTAATAAGCCAGCCAATACAAATCCTCCATCTATTGTCTTCTGGCCAGAATAAATAACATCATTGTAAGAAGTGCCAAAAGTCTTTGTCCAAAGCGTATCACCATTTTTATCAGTTCGGACTAAATACACGTCCACATTCCATCTGGAAGAAAAGGTGGATCCAAAAAGTATATAACCACTGTCTGCGGTTATCTCAATTGCTTTACACGCATCGCCCCCGGGCCCGCCATATGTTTTTGTCCAAAGCGTATCGCCATTCTTGTCCGTGCGTACCAAATACATATCACCACTGTCACCAAAAGAGTAGGTGTAACCAGCAAGAACAAATCCGCTATCAGGGGTTTCCTTTATTGAACGTGCATAATCATCGGAATCGCCTCCATAGGTTCGCGTCCACAACGTGTCGCCATTCCGATCAGTGCGTATCAGGTACATTTCCATACCCTTCCCAATTATCGATGAATTGCCTCCTGCAATTGCATAACCGTCATTCTCCATATTGACAACAGAATACGCATAATCCATGGAATCCCCGCCATATTTTTTCGACCATAGAGAATCACCATTACAATCAACTTTTAAAATATAGGCATTCTCAAGACCTCCTTTGGAACCAACAATAACACATCCCCCATCCATAGTCATTTGCAATGAATATCCACGTTCAATTCCAAAGCCTCCATACCTCTTGATCCACGTCGGGGAAAGGGGTTGCGCAAACAAACAAATGCTTATGCTAAGCAAACAGCAAATAATAATACATTTTTTATACATAGATTCTTCTCCTGGTTTGGTCTCAAATAAATGATGCAGGAAAATGCCCTGTTTGTGCGGCTAAAAGATCACTTGAGCAGGACCATTTTCATCTGCTTGGTCCAGTTCCCTGCTGTAAAACGGCATACATAGATACCGCTCGCAACATCTGACATAGTATTGATCAAATTGCACAAAAAACTATTGCTGTTTTCCGCATCTCCAACCCCCATAGAAACATTTGTCACGAACTACGCCAACTTACTAATTCGCGTGAACATCTTGTCGAAAATAAAGTATATTATCTCAGCTTGTATGTCAAGCATTATATGACCCCTAAAATTATACAGCTTTATTTTAAGGAATTCCATTTATGAAACACTATTTCGTTCTTTTAGCCCTCTTTGCCTGCGCAACCCATGCGGGCTACAGCTCCCTGATCAGCGACAACGACATTGATCTCACCGGCATGTGGCTGGCAAGCATTGAGTATAAAGACGCTGACATCTGGAAAGACGCCGAACGGGTCAAAGTGATCCAAAATTTCAAGGCCATAAACCAGTTCAAGGGCGTCGTGGACCTGATCAAGGCCGACAAACCAAACGAAAAACTCGCGGAAATCGACTATGCCTGGTTTGTAAAAAGGGTATTCATTCCCCGGACCGCGTCAGGAAAAATGGCGGCCGTGAACATCGGGAAAACAACATGGCGGTACGATGCCTGGTTCAACGAGACAAAACTCGGGCAGCACTCAGGCGGCTTCTCCCCGGCTGTCTTTACGGTAGCGAAAAACGCCATTAGATTCGGCGATACAAACACTATCACGCTTAAAATAGGCGGATGGCCCGCGCTCCCGTTTTCCACGGTAAAAAAATTGCCCCTCCAAATGCGCGGCGCGCCGTGGGCAAAGGCTGGACCGTCCATCACCGACGGGGTGTGGCTCGAATTTTTTGACGAAATCAGGATCAAAGAGGTTAAAGTTGAGACCGCCATTAAGCCGCCCGTGGCTGTAGTGAAAATCTGGCTCGACAATGCGGCCGATATCGACGCGCGAGTCACCATAAAGGCGGCAATCACTAAATGGAAAGAAGCCCTGCCGGTCAGCAGGGTCGAACAGGTGTCGTTGGACCAGGAACAATCGCGCACCACGCCAACCAGCGCCCCCATTGTCCTGAAATTTCCCTGTCCCAAGGTTACCTTCTGGAGTCCGGCAAACCCCGCGCTCTACGAGGTCGTGATGACCCTGAGCAACGACAATCGGTTCTGCCAGCAGAAACGGTTCCGGTTTGGTTTCAGAACATTCACCGTAAGCAAAGGCCGCTTCTACCTGAACGATGAGCCGCTGGTACTGCGCGGTTCCGATCTATACAACCAGTGCGTCTGGTTTGGAGACAAGGCGCGTGACCGTTCCTTTATCAAACAGATGCTCATTACCGACATGCGCAGTCTTAACTGCACGGTTTTCCGCACCCATACCACCCCGTTCACCGACGACTGGAACGACGTGTGCGACGAGGAAGGCGCGCTCCTCTTCTGCGAATTCCCCATCACCGTAAACTTCGGAGACTGGCGGTTTACACCAGAAGAACGAAATACCTTCCACGCCAATGCCCTGCGCGAGATCGAACAGATGCTCCCCCATTACTGGAACAGGCCCAGCATTGTAACCTGGGTCATGACCAACGAATCGCACGAGGATGAAGCATGGGAAAACAACGAATTGTCGGAATTTTTCAGAAATATGGATGCCACCAGGCCAATAAACCGTTCCTGTTTCCAAACCCCTGACATGGCCGACATACACGATTACAGCGGCACCTGGTATGGCACCGGCGGCGACTTTAGGGAGAAAATGACCGTCTTTGCCAACACGTGGGGTGCCTCGGGCAAGCCGATCATCAATTCTGAATATCTCGGGTTCAGAAACGAAATTGCCCAGCGCATTGTTCTGTCACGCGCCACAAGCACCTACGGCGAATTTGAAACCATGATCGCCCGCGATCTCTCGGCCCGGATTGCCATGGAAGAGACCGAATGGCTCCGTATCCTCGGGTTCGACGGTATCTTCCCCTACGCGGCGATCGCCTCAGGTTTTCAACCTGATTACAAGCAAGGGGAATTTTCCCCGGAACAGAAAGCGTGCCGCAACGCGCTCGCGCCGGTCATGGTGAGTGTCAACACGCTCGATCCCCATGTAACATGCGGGTCCAAGGTAAAACTCATTGTCTCTGTGTCAAACGATCTCTCAAAATCGCTTCCCGTGAAAATAACCTGCGGCCTTACCCAGGAATCGCCGGAATACGACTTCTCCCCGCTGCTCAAGCAAAGCATTGTCAAACCGCATGTTCTCACAGGCATTGTTCCGGCCCAGGGTTCCAAGGACCTTTCTATGACCTTTGAAATTCCCGAGACCCCGGGCAGGTACTATTTCCTTGCGCTTCTCGAATCCGCCCAGGGCGCAAATATGAGCCACCGGCTCTTCATGGCCTTTAAAAAACCTGAATGCCCCGATGAAATCATTGAAAAACGGATTGCGGTCATTGAATCGGGAAAAGAGGTCGCCACTCTGCTGCGCGCGCTTGGGTGCAAAAACATCCTGCACCCCGACAGTCTCCCGGTTGCCGGGATGGCGGTTATCGGATGGGACATACCGGCTGACGAAGACATGATGAAACATGAGTCCCGGCTTAAAAAATTCGCCGAAGCCGGGGGAAAAATCCTGGTCCTGGAACAGCGCAACTGGCCATTCACCAATCTTGCGCCAATCAGCATCGAACGCATGGGGGGGCGTTCGGGCGTGGAGATGCTCTTTATCAAGGACGCGCGCCATCCCTTCTGGCAAGGTATTGATACTGACCGGTTCTGGCGCATGAATGGACAGCGGCAGTCGGTCTTCCAGTTTGCCGTAAAAAACCTTCCGGACTCCTCGGAAATCTACGCCGAGGGCAAGGAAAGCTATACTGATAAGAATTTTCAGATTGCGGTGGCAGAGGTGAAGCTGGGAAAAGGCAGCATGGTGTTCAACCAGCTTAAGTTGAGGGGAAGAATCGAGGAGAAAAGTCCTGATTTCGATCCCGCTGCCCTGACTATTTTCTACAACATGCTCCAATCACGACAAGAATAAAAAAGACCGCGTAGCATTGCATAATGGGGACATGCTCAGCAGTGTTTCCACTCCCCTGGTTTCTTCCCCGTATACCGTTTGAACACGGTCGCGAAATACTGGGACGATGAGAAGTCAAGGTCAAAGGCCGCTTCCGTAACGTTCTTTTCTCCCTTTTTCAACAATTCCTTGGCTAAATCAATTTTTTTTCTGAGAACATATTCGGCAATAGGGATGCCTGTCTCTTGTTTGAATTTTGCCTTGAGCCACGAGGCGGAGAGCCCCACAGCGCGGGCAAGGTCTGGCACGGTCATTTTTTCCGTAATGCGGCCATTGATAAAATCGAGCAGCCCTTGCATCGCACTGTTTTTTCCGATTACCCCGCCTGAGCGCGCGCATGCGACTACCATGATCAGGAATTCGACGATTTTATTCCTCAGATACGCTGTTTTCAGTGGCATACCCTTTGTATGATACGTGATAACGATGTCGTTGAGGATTTTACACAGCGTTGGTGACCCTTTGAAATGCCTGTGCCGCATCCCCAGCAAGGCGTGGCGAAGTTCCGCGCCATCCTTGTCCGGAAGCCCTAAGAAACTTCTATTCCGGCCCGAGAACCGGACCACGAGCCAGTACAAAACCGATTTTTCCTCAGGCATCCTGCCGGTACCATGGGCCTCGTCAGGCAACGTGATAAATACATCGCCGCCGGTCAGCCGGTACTGTCGATCACCCACACTGTAGACCTGCCGTCCCCGCGCAAGATAGCAGATCTCCAGGCCGCCATGGTGAACATGCGTGCGCAGAGGCTGCGCAGCCCTAGAATAATTGAGCCTGCCCAACACCTCAATGTCGTAAATGCCATACCGGTACAAGGGTATCAGTATCCGGCGCTGGTTGAATAGGTTCTTTCTGTCCATAATGTTTGATTTTGTATTGTATCCAGTATCAATAGCAATACAATTTCAAATATACTATAATTATGAAGGAAGACACAAAGAGGAGGAGCCATGACACAGACATCGTACGAAGTGGTGAAAAACGCGGTGGAATTCAAAGGTCCGGACCGTCTGCCCCTTATATTCGACGGACTGGGGCGAAATGACGTCCACAGGGCCGACTGGAACCAGTCAGGCGCTTGCCCGAAAGACAAAACGGAATTCAAAGACTACTGGGGATGTACCTGGATGCGTACGGCTGAAGCGAACATGGGCCAGATAAAAGGCCATCCTTTGGACGATTGGTCAAAACTGGATTCATACCAATGGCCAGACCCGGATAATCCCAGGTTTTATGAAGGCATGGAACGGGAATTCGCCGGTTCCCAAGGCAAATATGTACAAACCGGTATCTTTATGCTCCTGTTTGAACGAATGCAAGGCCTGCGAGGATTTGAAAACGTACTCATGGACCTCATAATTGAGCCGGAAAAAGCAGCCATGCTTGCTGACAGGATAGTTGATTTTGATATCCTGATTATTGAAAATATTTCACGCCGTTTTCCCGGAAAAATACACGGATTTGAATTTACCGATGATTGGGGAACTGAAAACGCGCTCATGATAGATCCCGCACTGTGGCGGGAATTTTTTAAACCCCGGTATAAAAAAATCTTTGGTGCTGTAAAGAAAGCGGGGTGGCATGTGTGGATGCACTCATGCGGCTTCGTGAACGATATCATCGGTGATCTCATAGATATCGGACTCAACGTAATAAATCTGCAGCAACCGCGCGCATTGGGAATAGAGGAAGTCGGCGCACGTTTCAGGGGAAAAATCTGCTTCTCGTCCCTATGCGACATCCAGCACACACTCCCGTTTAAGAACAATAGTGAGATTGTACAGGAGGCTTCACTCCTGCTGAAACACTGGGCCGCTCCCCAAGGTGGTTTTATTTTATCAGATTATGGCGATGGCGCGGCAATTGGTGTGCCAATCGAGAAAAAGCAGATTATGTTCGACGCTTTTATCAGGGCCGACCCATATAAAGACTTAACACCTGGAAAGAATTAATCCCAGACAGTATCCTCTTGAAGAGTATGAATAACGTGCTTGGGGTCAGTGGATACTGGTTCTTCTTTTACACTCCTGGAACAAAAAATTATATTTCCTCCCTTAAACAAGGAGAAATTGAATGATCGGATGTCATTTCGGAAGAATGTTTCAGGCAACAATATCGGGTGGATCGTATCAGGAAGGGCTTTCGGCAACGGTACAGGGGCTGCCCGCAGGCATGCTGATAAATGAACAGGAGATCTACGGCGACCTGCTTTTGCGTAAACCGGGCGCTGACGAACTCTCATCGCCGCGCAAGGAGCCCGATCTCCCTATTATATATACCGGCGTAAACGCGGCTGATACTATCGAAAACGCTGGTGATAAAAACCACACCAACGGTACCCCGCTCACTGTTCTAATACCCAACCTCGACAGGCACTTCATCCATATCAAACAGTACCAGGACACCAATCGTACCCCCAGACCCGGCCACGCCTCTTACGCCTCATTCGCCAAATACGGCACCTTCGACGATTCCATTGGCGCGGGCATCTTTTCAGGCAGATATACAGCGCCCATTGTCGCCGCGGGCTATCTGGCAAAAAAAGTCCTAAAAGCGCTGGGGGTGGAAATATTCTCGTACGTGAAAGAAGCCGCTGGCGTGCGCATGGGAGCGGTTGATTCAACCGTTGCCAGAAGAAAAACAGAAGCGTTTAAAAAAATGCGCTGCGATTTTGACCCCTTCTACCAGGAGGTATACGTCAAAGGCCGGATCAACGCTGACATGCACTTCCTGGAAAAAACAGCCATATTTACCCAGATTGAACAGGAAATCGACGCTATTCGGGAAAAGGCGCCAAAAAGCAGCGAAAAAGAAATCGAATCAAAGTACGGGGTCAACCATATTCTGAACTGTCCCGACCTTGATGCTGCCCGGGACATGATCAAGGCCATCAACAAAATAACAGCCACAGGCGATTCGAGCGGTGGCATTGTTGAAGTGTGCGTCACTGGCCTGCCCGCGGGTGTGGGCGAACCAGTGTTCGACAAACTCGACGCTGAACTGGGCCAAATGCTCGGTATTGGCGCGGTCAAAGGCGTTGAGATCGGTTCAGGCTTTGCTGTTAAGGACATGACCGGCATACAGAGCAACGACCAAATGCACATGGAAAAGGGCAAAGTTGTCTTCGACTCAAACAGCGCTGGCGGCATTACAGGCGGCCTCTCCACAGGCCAGGACCTCATTATCCGGCTAGCGGTAAAGCCAACCCCGACCATTGCAAAACCGCAGCATACCATTGACAAATACACGCTTGAAAACAAAGCATTGTCCGCCATTACCCGGCGCGACCCCACTATCGTGGCGCGCATATGGCCGGTCGCTGAAAACTATACGGCCATGATTATCCTGGACAATCTGATGGCGCACCGCGGGTATCAGAGCATACAGAAGGCTGTTCAGAAAAAATAAGCGAAGGGCCCGCCCACGGGCTATTGAAAAAAGCCGATTGTCTTGAACACCAGGGCCGCGCACAAGGCTGTGAGCGGGATGGTGAGAAACCAGGCCCACACTATTTTCCGCGCGGTTACCCAGCGTACATTCGCCGCCCCCTCCGCTGTACCCACGCCCATGATTGACCCTGCGATAACATGAGTCGTGCTTACAGGAATGCCTACATGTGAAGTGACGAGGAGTACAATGGCGGCCGCGGTACTCGAACAGAAACCCTCCATGGGTTGGATCCGGGTAATGCGCGTGCCCATTGTTTTAACGATACGCCAGCCACCCATCATGGTCCCCAGCGAAATGGCGATATAACAGGAAACAACGACCCATTCCTTGAGTTCAAAAGAATTGGTGACGCCGCCGGCAAAGAGTGCCAGGGCAATGATACCCATGGTTTTCTGCGCGTCGTTTGTACCGTGCCCCACGCTAAAAAAAACCGTTGATGCCAGTTGCAGCCATTTGAAGGCTTTTGTCGTGCTTTTTGGGTGAAAGCCCCAACAAAACCTGATGGTAATGATGGTAAAAATGAACGCGAACCCAAGGCCCAGGACCGGGGCGATAATAATGAATGCTACGATTTTCAGCACACCGCCAAGCAGCACTACCTGGGTGCCCACGCCGGCAATGCCCGCGCCAATAAGCCCGCCGATGAGCGCATGACTGCTCGAGGTGGGAAGGCCCAGGAGCCAGGTGGCAATGTTCCAGAGAATGGCGCCCGCCACTGCGGCAAGCAATATCAAGAGTTTTGCCTCGGGACTTACCACGGACGAGATATCCACAACTCCCTTGCCAATGGTCTTTGCCACAGCCACGCCAAAAGCGAAATATCCAATAAAATTTCCCAATCCCGCAACCAGCACCGCCTGCAAGGGGGTAAGGGTCTTGGTGACAACCACCGTGGCAATGGCGTTTGCCGCATCGTGGAAGCCATTGAGAAAATCAAAGAGCAGGGCGAGAAAAACAATGAATACCAGAAGTGTATGGGTCTGATATAAATGCAATAGAGTATTCAGCATTGAGAGTGACGCCTTGATCAACCCAGTTTCACCATGATTCCACGAACCATCTTCGCGACAAAATCGACTGAATCGACCACTTCTTCAAGATGTTCGTAGACCTCCTTGAACTTAATGATGTCGATTGGCGGATGTGAGCCGGAAAAGAGTTCGGCCATGCTCAGGTGAAAAAGGTAGTCGCCCCTGTTTTCGAGCCCGTGGATCTTTTCGACAACAGCTTGGACGTTGCTTTTTTCCTTGAGCGCGTCGATGAGGTTCCTTAATTCAAGGGCTATTTCGAGAAGGAGATTACCGAATTCGCCCACATTAAAAGGCACGCTGTCGATATGGTATATCTCAAATTTCTGGGAGATACTGTTAAGAATATCGAGGGACCGGTCGATATTTACGGCCATGGAGTGGATGTCCTCCCGGTCTATGGGAGTAATAAATGTTTTATGGAGCTCATCAATAATCCCTTTTTCAACAGCGTCACCCCGGATTTCGCAGTCCTTGATCTTTGCGAGCTTCGTCTTTATCTCATTCTCGTTTTTAGTACCAAGGATGGCCACAAGGTCTTTGAATACATGGCATCCCTCAATAAGGATATCAACCTGATCGTGCATGTACGTGAAGAACTTTGTCTCCCGGGGCAGCAACAGATCGAGCAGTTTAAGTTTCATGGTATCTCCTGCAACGTGTGTGCAATGGCCCAAGAATATACATGTACTACCGTTGGAATGTCACGTTGATTGATATTTTTTCGACTTTCATTTGCACCGGACGTTTTCAACGTTTATATTAAGATAGTAGACAAAAAATGGGTCTTCGTACTTAAGTCTGGAAGGGTCTCTTATGAAAAAACTTTTAGTGCTCCTCATGACCGGTTTGTTTCTTTCGGGATGCGCTGTATACAAGCAACTTACACCCGAGCCGGGCCTCTCGCCCCAAGAGCAGGGTTTTCTCGAGCTCAAAGCCAAGGACAAAAACCTGGTCTTAAAGAAGGAAAAAAAATATTACATCGCCTTTCCGGCGCCTGCTGAGAAAAACTTCTACCTGGTGCTCAAAATCACCGACAAGGACAAAATCCAGACATCGCTTACCGCGAAGCTCGATAAGGAATCCATTCCTGGCGATAAAATTAAGGACAATGCCTACGACCCAAAAACCATGAGCGTATACCCTGTCACCAGCGCCGATTCAGTCTATTACTGGCTCATTGAAGGCGTGCCGCAGGAAATGGCGCTGCAGCTCGAATACCGGTATGTACCCCAATGGCGCTTCAAATGGGAAAACCGGCACGCGGAACTGCGCCAGGCCTTCAGGCAGAACGTGGTTGACCACAACATCTACCGTACCATAGGCGTTACCTTTCATTTCGAAGGGTTTGATTTTAAAAAAGTGACGGACAGCGTCTCGAACCATCTTGCCGAATTAAAGAAAGCCTATGCCGAACTCATGGACATCGAGAGTATTTTCCCGCCCTCTATCCTCAACTCCAAGGACCAGGCCTACCAGGATTTTGTCATCCTGAAAAAACAGTTTGAGGCCGAAATCGCCTTCCAGGGCGACTACCTCTTTGCCCTCGACTTCTTCCGCATTGAAATTGAGACCCGAGGAGACCATGTGGCCTTTATGGACCATGTCAATGACTTCCTCTCCTATTTCAGACAGAAGGACCGCCTTATCGCCAATGTGGTACAGGAAGCGCAGACCCTGCTCACCAACAGACTTAACCTTGCCGTGGCCTTCTTTGACATACGCCTGAAGGAAAAAAACGACGCAACGCCCCTCGACAAGGAATACTACCGGACCGCTGAAATAAGAAAGACCGATTCGCTCTGGATGTTGGCCGGTACGCCCATATCCGAGTCGTACAGCGCCTTTTTCCGCTTTGTCACAAGCTTCGACGACCGTGGTACCGGGCTTATTGCCGCACGTGAAGAAACGGCGAAGATAAACGCCGCAGTGGTGCAAGACACCGCACTGCCCGCTGACGACTACTTCGCGAGTGTGCGCGCTAAAGCGGCCGCGGTTGCGGTCCCCGAGAAATTGGGCCAAGAATTCGGCAAATACGCCGGTTTCATCTGCACGGGAAAACTGAACGCGGCAATCGACCTGTTCAGGGCCGATGTAAACCGCGCCCAGTCGCAGTATGCGCTGGCCGATTCCCTGGTGCGCCAGGTAAACGCCTTCAGGGCGCAAAAAGACCACAGCAGCGCGCTCGGTATCCTCAAGCAGAACCTCAGCCTCACTTTTCTGGTCGATAAATACCGCTCCCTGGACCGCATATCAGTCGAGGAGCAGGCGCGGACCGTGCGCGCATCGCTTGCGAACGCCGCATGGGGCGGAGCAGAAACGGGTCTCTTCAAGCTGAACAGGGACAAAAACTTCATCGACATGCCAAAAATCGCCGCGCTTAAAGAGCAGACCGTATCAGACCTCGAGGACTCGCTATATATCAAAGTTGACCTGGTTACCCGGCAACGCGTCGATGCCTTCTGCGAAGAACAATGGAAAACTCTCGACAATGTCGATTCACTCTATACCGATTCGGTCTTCCTGCCCGTGCACGACATCACCTTTTCCTCGGGATCAAAGACCGCGCTGGTACAGCGTAAAGAGAAGCTTGTCGCGCATCTGGCAAAGCTGAAGGAAAACGAATTCCCGGAAAAAGCGATCAAACTCCTGTACGACGAATTCCTCAAAAACCCTGACGACAGCGGCGTACTCAAAGCGCGCGCGGTTGTGGTACATGGCGCGCACTATAAAGGGACTGACAGGGACATTGCCATGCGCGTCGCGGAATGCAATCCCAAGTCGGCGAAACTCATCTCAAAACCCACGGTCTATCGCAGGGTCTTTGCTTTGCCCACAACGGACAAACGGCAGGGAAAAAACCTCTACTTCGTGCGTTTGAACATTAATATCGATTCCGAAGCCAAATTCCCGGTCTATGACATAAACATCAAGCTCCCCAAGGAGGTGGCGCAGAACGCGGCCGCTGCCCAGTGGTACGAAAAACTCATGATGAACAACAAGCTTCTGAAAAATGAGGGCAGGTTCACCATCTCGGCGCCCACGGCCGCGTCAAACTGGGAATGCCAGATCACACCCGTTCAAATGGTCAAGGACAAGGGAAATTATCTCGACATCTATTTCTATCACAATTCGTTTAAGGCCTTTGCTCTCAGCGTCATGGCCCAGAAACCCATTATCAAGAAAAATTAACCAAGTAACTCTTTTTATAGGAGCAGACCCATGAAAAAAGGTATCATCATTGCGGCCGTTGTGCTGGCCGCGGCGGCCCTTCTCTATATTTTCGTTTTCAGCAAAAACCTTTCGGGCCGCATTGTCATGCCCTACATTGCCCATCAGAAACCGCGTATAGACCCCCATGTGCCCAGCTCTGTCCCCCTTGCCGACAAACTGGACGAAGTGGTCTTTGACGGCCTTTTCAATGTGTCCGCAAACAAAAGCGGCATTGTCTATGAAGACGGCCTGGGCGAATACATGGGCATGGACAAAAACAACGTAGTCTCCGTGCGTCTGAAACCGAAAAAACGGTGGCACAAGAGCTTCATGGTGACCATGGAGAAGGACAAGATCGCTGTGAACCAAAAGAAAAACATCTATTTCATGGCAAAAGACCTCAAATTTACCCTGCGCCGGATCCAGAAACTGGGTAGCCTCTCTCCTGACTACATTTTAGTATCACAGGCGGTGAAGGACTTTGATTTCTCGGGACCCGATGAAAACGACGAGATCCTCTTCCAGTTCAAAGGCGACCGCATCTGGTCAGAGAACGACGTTAAAGAGGTTCTCTCGTTCAAGATCATTCCCGCGGAGTCGGAGATGGACGCGCCTGAATATACCGTTGGCACCGGTCCTTACCTGAAAGCGGGCGAATACAAGGAGAACATCTATTTCACGAAAATGCCCGAGGCGGGAGCGACCATACCTTTTGTCATCCTTCGGCCCTTCATCGACAACAGCACCTATACCACCGAGCTGAAAAACCGGAACCTCAATGCCCTGCTGAGTACGCCCTTTGGCTGTATCTCGCCCATTCTCATGGACGCCAAGGCCTATTTTTACAAGTCGAGCATTGCCACCTGCTTCTTCGCGCTGCTCTACAACGTCGAACGCCTGACGTTGGAGCAGCGGTCTGAACTGCGCAAGCTTGTTTCCAATAAAAAAATTGTAGAGCGTTTCTTTCGCATAGGGACCGAACAGCAGCGGAACATAGCGAACTACCGCGGCGCGGGCAACAACTACGCCGAATACCTGAACTACAGCATTTTCCCCAGTTCCTCGTATTATGTTGAAGAGAAAATCGTGACCCCCCTCCACATCGCGGCCGATGACCGGCCCAACCTCTCAGTGCTGCCCGACACAGTGGTCATCCAGACCTGCGTCAATTACGACCTGCGCGAGGAATTGTCCGAACTCATCGACATCCTGAACGATCCGTCAGTGACCAGCGGTAAAATAAAAGCCCTCGCGGTACAAAATGAGGACCTGCGCAGCGGGAACTACGACGCCGTGCTGGTCCCCATCACCGGGTATCGGAGCAATTTCCTCTTCGACCTCTACGAGGTGCTTTTACGCGAACCCGACTTCAACCTCCACCGCATCAACCTGGCGACCGCCGTCAACCCATCGGGCGCCACTGTGATCGACGACCGCTCGTTTACCTCGGACAAGAACTTCTCGCGCATCGATCTCGAGGTATCACCTGAGAAAGAGAATTTCAAGAAGCTTCTGGACTATGTCTACGGATTCATGTCAACAAGCGAGATCGGTGACAAACAAGCCTATGCCCAGTACATCGATCAACTCGACCAGGAGATCGCTCTGGGAAGTTGGCTCTTCTCCCTGCCGTCGCTGGCCTATTTTTCGACCCAGTTTGACAATAATACCGTGGACCTGTACGGAACCGCATCGCAGCTCTCGACAATCGAAAAGTGGCAGGAAAAAGCCGGGAAGTAGCCAAAAAGGTTATGGTTAAGTTTTGAGGTTAAGACGGGTTTTCCTTACCCTCAAAACTTAACACGTAACCTTAACCTTTGTATGATCGCACTCATCTTATTATTGCTCTCTCTCTCCTTTGCAGAAGAACGTGTCGATGTTCTTTTTCTGACCAATCCAGGGGCCTATAGCATCCTGAACCAGTACGAACAACCGCTCTCCAATGAGGAGAAGCGGCTTTTCTCCTCGCCTGTTCCCCTCATTATCCTAAACCGGGAAGAACTCCTCGGAGACCAGATAACAACGTCCCTGAAAGGATCATTCCATAACACGGTTTGGCATGTTCTGAAAGATGAAGACGGAAGATTCAAGGGCAAGCCCGATTCAGCGGGCCGGGCAGAACTCAAAGGTTGCGTTTTGCTCAATGACACAATCACCATACTAAAGGCACAAAGCGTGGCATACGGTACAGGTCCATCTGCCTTGCAAAAAAGCGGGTTATTCACTGCCAATGAACGCCTGGTCAGACTCTTCCGTTACCGCAACGCCTACTGTCTAGCGTCCGTTTCCGGGCCTATAAAAATACGGTGGAGCGCGCTTACGCCCGCAAGCGCCTGGAAAGCAACCCATGCCCGGCAAGTGGACATTTCAGCCGATACTCTTGACGCAGCGTCATGTTCCGCGGTCAGAGCCGTCTGTGAGGCGGCAAACAAGTCCTATGATGCCTTTTTCAGCCATTTTAATACCCTGACCAGTCAGGACAAGTCTGCCCCGCGCTGGAAAACGGTCTGTACTTCCTCTGAAATAAAGTGCACGCTTTCTGGCGCTCCAAGCGTTGGAGACGCGCTATACGAAAGCACGCGCTCCCTTGTCAGGACCATGGAAAACGCCCTAATTGGCAAACCAATACGCATGACCTTTTCCACAAACGAGATCATGGTAGCACCCAAAGGCGGCGCGCAGTGAAGGCCCGTGTTACCGAGCATCTGCTCAGTTTTGTCCTGGTCGCCCTGGTGCTGATCTGCGCGCTCTTTATCCTGAAATCGAGGCAGGATACAGCCAGGACCGCGTCCCTGTCCGGCATCCGCGACTACACCAGCCTCTCCTTTATGGACTACGATGACCCTTTTCAGCGCGCACTGCTGCGGGACGTCATGGACATCTATTTTCCCGGCAGCCATGACCGTAACGACTCGCTGGTTACCGCGGCCCTGCGATACCGGCAGGAGGCGTTCAATCGCTCGGTCCAGACCTCCGATATGCGTGAAGAGCTCTCTGCTGCAAAAGCGGTCCAGCTCTTTGGTATGTATCTAAAATTTCTCTTCGTCTATGTTCTGGTCATGGCTATTTCATGGTATGGCGTGCAAACCCTGGCGGTCTGGCGCTTTGTGGCCGAACGTCGGGAACCCATTCCCGGAAGGCGTGTGCGCCAGTACTTCCTGCGGGCCCTGTCCATTGGCGCGAGCCTGGTGCTCTTTTCCCCGGCCTATGTCATAGCCTATTCCGTTCGCACTGAATTCAACACAGACACGCTCTTTTTTATGGTGCTCCTCGGCGTGGTCTCCAACGGCCTGCTTATGACCTATGCAAACAAGTTCCACGCCTTTCTCACGGCTGAAAGCAGAAAAGGATATGTGGAGACCGCGCTTGCCAAAAATTTGCGGAACACCTGGGATACCAGGACCGGCATCTCTCTCGCCGCAATAGTCAGACCTTTAAAACGGTTTGACGGTCACGTTTTCAACCATATTTTCATGAACGCCCGCGTTCAGTATTTTTCCACAATCAAAGAGCAGGCCTCGTTCCTTATCACCGGACTCATTATCATTGAAATGGCGCTCAATATCCACGGCCATTTCAGTTACGAAATGCTCAGACAGTTGCTCTATGGAAATTACGACATCGTGATCGCCATTATACTCGGCATCTTTTTTACCGTTAAAGCGACTGAAATGGCCGCTGACTATCTCGCTCACAAAGAATGGCTGAAATATGAGAACCACTGAAAAACTATTCGCACAGTTGCGGACGCACAAGGATACGCGCTGGCTTACCGTATGGGTCGCGGGCCTTCTCTGCATTGTCCTCTGGGATCTGGCCTTTCTCAACCGGCCCGCCTTTATGAAAATAATTCAGGGGTTCTGGAACACCATGGCTATTGCCTTCCTGGTCACACTATGCACCCTTCTCTTTGCCTGGGTTGCGACTAACCTCCTGCATACCCTGACCATGCGCACCATGCGGGTGCCCTATCTTACGCTCTCCTTTGCGCTCAATCTGCTCAGGTCCGTGCCCCAGATAGTGGGCGTACTCCTTTTCTATGTGCTTGTGGCGTCGCTGGTGCAGAAAGGATCGCTCTCCTCTTCAGCGGCCATTGCGCCTTTTATGGCAGTGGGCATGGGTCTTTTTATTTTCCTCGAACTCACGGACCTGATGCGCGAGCGCATTGACCACTTCCGGAGGCTCGATTTTTACAACGCCATGCGCGTATGCGGCGTTCAGGAGAAACGGATCGTGAATTTCGACATCCTCTGGAAAAACAGCCGCGTCCATATCCTCAACAAGCTCATCGCGGTCTTTGGCATGGCGGTCTTTCTCCAGTGCTCGGTCGATTTCATCATCTCCGTGGGACTTTCCAACAACGTCAATGCCGTGAACTTGCCTTCGACCCTGGGCAGCCTGCTGGCGAAAATAGACAGTAAACAAGACATTCTGGCCCTGGGATATACGCTCACCCACCCTTCGTACGCGGCGCACCTGCCTTTTACCCATCTTCTGGGACTTACCGTGGCTTTTCTCATTGTCTTTACCCTGCTCTGCATGCACCACATTGCCAATGGTTTTGCCGAAAGGCACCGCTTATGAACGCCTCCTCATACGCGGTACGCATAGGCGCCCAAGGCCGGCAACTGGTGTCGGTCGACAATTTTTCCGTTGCCGCCAACGCGATCACATTTCTCTTTGGTGAGTCGGGCATTGGTAAGTCAATAATAGCCAAGGCGCTCTACGGTCTGCTCAATCCCGCCGAATTCGACATTGCCATAAACAACCAGCCCTACCGGGACCACCTGAACGACCCCTGGACACGCGCGGTACGGCACAACAGTTTCTTTGTTTTCCAGGAACCTTCGTCGCACCTCAATCCCCTTATGAAAATCAAGGACCAGCTCAGGGAAGGGTCGCTCGTCTCGACCGAACACGAACAGCTGATTCTCGAGCAGCTCTGGGAAAAAGCCCCTGCGGAAACCATTCGTTCCATCACCAACCTCTTCCCAAAACCCTACAGGCCAAGCGGCGGAGAAAAACAGCGCATTCTCCTTGCCATGGCCTTTAAAAAAATATCCGCATACACCGGTAAAGACGCGGCAACCGGTCCAGCGCTCTTTGTCTTTGACGAACCCACCGGAAGCCTGGACAACACCTATCGGAACCTTTTCCTCACCATGCTCTTCAACAGGTTCCATGAGAAAAAATTCACAGCCCTCATCATTACGCACGATTATTCGATCATCAGCGAAGTCTACGGTAGTCACCGGGATCTTTCTCCGCATGTGCTTTACCACGAACTGTCGCGCACTGGAGACGCGACCGTAGCAGTCAACGACTTTTCGCCCCAGTCCTATCTGGGATGGCTCTCTTCCATCACGGGCGCAAAGCAGGATGCAACAGGCGGTAAACCACTGCTGACTATAAAACCGGATTTCACCATATTCAATAAAAAAATGCGCGTCTGCGGCGATCCTGTTGCCAAAACACCGGCGCCGCTCATCATCGGCAAGGGCGAGACCGTCTACCTGAAGGCGCAGAGCGGCGTGGGAAAGACCACCCTGGCAAAAATCGTCATGGGCCTCTACAAAGCCCAGAATTTCTCAATGGACTTCATGGACCGCATCATAGACCATACATCTCCGCAGGAAGTCTGGCAACAGGAGATTTGGGGTAAAAAGGCCGGGCTGGTCTTTCAACACGCTGACGAGGCGCTTAACCTGCAGGCGACCGTGCAAGAGACGTTCGCGGGTTTGCCCCTGCGGACACCTCTCACCATGCAGGGCTTAAAGCAAAGACTGGAAGAACTCTTTGAAGGAGAGATTACGGACGCTTTTCTCTCGAAAAAGGTCGCCTTCCTGAGCGGCGGCCAGAAGCAGCGGTTGAATCTCCTGCGCACCCTGATACTCGATACCAGCCTTATCATACTCGACGAACCGCTCAATGGACTCGACTTTGCCAGCATTAAAAAGGTGCTCGCGTTACTCGAGAAAAAACGGCGGCAGGGCGCCTCTTTCCTTATGATTTCGCACAACGAAGAAATCTTTGATGCCTTTGTGGAAAAAACAAAGGTCTACTATCTCACAGCGCTCTGACCTACCGCGAATCAAGCGCCTCAAAATGCTGGAACACTTCACGGTCAAAAAACAATATTCTTTACAGCAGCGCGTAAGAGGATCCATTGTGCAGCAGATGTCGTTAAAAAAGTCAAAGGAGGCGTTCTCATGGCCGCAAGTTCCGTACTTAAGCAGCTTGTAAAGAAACACGGGACCCCCCTCTTTATCATAGACCATGCGGTCATCAGACGCAACTACGCTATTTTTAAAAAATACCTGCCGCGCGTGCAAGCCTACTATGCTGTCAAAGCCCTCCCGGACCCTGAAGTGGTAAAGACCCTGTTCGACGCGGGCGCAAGCTTTGACGTGGCATCAATGCCCGAACTCAGTATCGTATACGAATATATCAGGGACATGCCCGCAAAGCAGCGTCAGGACTGGATCTGGGACAAAATCATCTACGCGCATCCCATTAAAACTAACGAGACGCTCCAGGAGCTGGACCAATACAAACCATTGGTCACCTTCGACAACCGGGAAGAAATCCAGAAAATCAGGAAATACGCGCCGCGTGCAGGCCTGGCCCTGCGCCTCAAGGTCGCTAACACGGGCGCCATGGTGGAGTTGTCGTCAAAATTCGGGGCAGCGCCGGGAGAGGCTGTTGATCTCATTCTTGAAGCGCACAATGCCGGGCTCGTGGTCGAGGGACTCAGCTTTCACGTGGGTAGCCAGACTACAAATTTCGATAACTACGTGCAGGCGATCAATCTTGCGGCAAATATTTATAAGGAGGCCAAAGACCGGGGATACGATAAGATGAACCTGCTCGATATTGGCGGCGGCTTTCCCGCGCCCTACGACCCCACGGTAAAACCCTTCCGCAAACTGGCCCGCAAGATCAACGCCGAGCTCGAACGGCTCTTTCCGCCCGAAATTCAGATCCTCGCCGAACCCGGCAGGTTCATGGTCGCTACCGCGGCGACCTCAGTGTCAAAAATAATCGGGAAAGCGGTATTGGATGGAAAACTCTGCTACTACGTTGACGACGGGGTCTACCACACCTTCTCGGGCATACTGTTCGACCACTGTCAGTACCATTTCAGCGCGTTCAAAACCGGTCCCAAGCAAATTTGCACAGTCTTTGGCCCCACCTGCGACGCGCTTGACTGCATCTCAATGTCCGAGGAACTGCCGTCAGACCTCAAACTCGGCGACTACCTGTACAGCAAAAACATTGGCGCGTACAGCATCGCCTCATCAACGCGGTTCAACGGCTTCCCGCCTGCGAAGATTGTGCATATCAACCAGTAATATTATTTCTTTCTGACGTTGGTCTTCTTGGCTTTTTTAACCTTCTTAACTTCTTTATTTTTTTTTGCCTTCACTATTTTCACTGCTTTCTTAGCAGTGGCTGCGCCAAAGGCCTTGGCGGCCTGTGATATCCCCGCCTTCTGCGCTGCCGCATCGAGCGCGATCATGGGATTTGCCGCGGATACCGTGACCGTGGCCGTTGATTCAGCCAATTCCTCCTTGAGACTACGCACTGTACCATTGAACGAATCCCTGCTCCCGGGTTTAATCTCTTTTACATCAGTGGGCAGGCCGATTTTATCGAGAATGGCGATAAAAGGTTCGGGGTCAAGTTCCTCGACATTCACCATGGTCTTAGGGTCCCATATACCCTGTGCAACAAGCATTGCAGCGGCAATCGGCGGCACACCCGCGGTGTAGCTGATGCCCTGGGATTCGACCTCCTGATAGCATTTCTTGTGGTCAGAAACCTGGTAAATAAGCACTTCCCTCTTTTTCCCGTCCTTCATGCCTTTGACAAAATTGCCAATACAGGTTTTTCCCGTATAGCCGGGCGCAAGGGTCTTTGGATCGGGTAAAAGCGCCTTGACCACTTTAAGAGGCACCACTTCCTGGCCCGTGGTAAGGGTGACGGACAAGTGCGACAGGAAACCAAGCGTGCGTAGTACGGTGAAAATATTGATATAGTGATTGCCAAACCCCATCCAGAAACGAATGCTGTTGGCATCGATGTTCTTTGACAGGGAATGCAACTCATCGTGGCCGTTGAGATATATTGGCTGCTGGCCCACGACAGGAAAATCGTAGACGCGTTTTACCGAATGGGTTGGATATTCCTTCCACTGCCGGTTGATCCAAGTCCAGACCTTGATAAATTCCCGGAAATTGATCTCAGGATCGAAATTCGTGGAAAAATACCTGCCATGGCTGCCCGCATTCACGTCCATGATGTCGATGGTGTCTATGGTGTCGAAATACCGTTTCTGGGCAAGCGCACAATAGGCGTTGACAACGCCCGGGTCAAAACCCGCTCCCAGAATTGCCGTAAGGCCCTTTGCCGCGCAGCGGTCTTTGCGTTTCCATTCGTAGTTGGCATACCAGGGAGGGTTTTCGCACACCTTGTCAGGATCTTCGTGAATTGCCGTGTCCATGTAGACAGCGCCTGTTTCGAGGCACGCTTCGAGCACGGACATGTTCACAAAAGCATTACCTAAATTGATGATGATCTCTGACCTGGTTTCACGGATCAGGTTAATGGTCGCTGGAATATCGAGCGCGTCGATCTGTCGCGAATAGAGTTTAGCGGCCGGATTTTTCAGGTGACCCATTTTCCTGATACTCGCGATTATCTCGTCGCACTTGGATTGGGTGCGCGAGGCAATGCAAATGTCCCCTAGCACGTCGTTGTTCATGGCCGCCTTGTGCGCGGTCACATGGGCCACGCCGCCTGCGCCAATGATCAGTACGTTCTTTTTCATGAGTATCTCCTTTTTTAATTGTATATTCTTGGTCAGGAAAGGCCTGCACAAAAATCGTGGTAGCTGAAACGCCGCACAATTTCAATCCTTCCATTGAGTCTGCGCACAACAATCGCGGGCATGGGCATGCCATTAAACCAGTTCTTTTTCACCATGGTATATCCGGCCGCGTCGCCAATGCGCACAATTGAGCCTGGCCGCAGCCGGGTCCGCAGCGCAAACGTCCCAAAAACATCGCCTGCCAGACACGACCGGCCGGCAATCATGGTCTTGAACTTTCCCTGAGAGGGGGATACGATCCGCGCGGTAGTACGGTAGATAAGGTGGTCAAGCATGTGTGCTTCGGTAGAAGCGTCGACAATGGCAATATCCGTCTCGTTGCGCACCACATCGAGCACTGTGGTCACCAATTCACCAGCGCCGGTAATCGCTGTTTCGCCGGGTTCGAGGTATACCTGGACGTTAAAAGTGTCGCTGAACCGCTTCAGCATATCGCAGAATTTTTCCAGGGCATACCCCGGCTTAGTAAAAAAAATACCGCCGCCAAAACTGACCCAATCCATCTGTGTAATCAGCCAGCCATAGGTGCGTCCTATACGCTCAATATTGGCGGATAAGTTCTTGATATCATCGTTTTCACAATTAAAATGAAACATGACGCCTTTGACAAGACCAGCGGCTTCACACAGTTCGCGGTTATCACGGATGCCAAGCCGGGAAAATTTCCGCGCAGGGTCTGCAAGGTCAAAATGCGAGAAACTGAAACCCGGATTAACGCGCACACCAATGCTTTTTCCCTGTGCAAAACGGCCAAAGGCCTTGAGCTGCGAGAGTGAATTAAAAATGATCTTGTCCGCAAAACGGGCAACCTGTTGTACGTCGTCGCGGGAATAGCCCACGCTGTACGCATGCACTTCCTTGCCGAATTTATCGTGTCCCAGCCGCGCCTCATAGACCCCGGAACTGGTAGTGCCATCCATGTACTGCCGCATGAGGGGAAAAACCGCCCACGTGGAAAAGCATTTGAGCGCCAAAACCGACTTTGCACCCGATTTTTCGCGCACACGTTTAATAATCTTGAGGTTTTTTAGGAGCTTTCGCTCGTCAATCAGATAATAGGGTGTTGGAATGGATTTCATGTGTCGTTTTGTTTCAAAAAATAGACACTCCCGAATCCAGGAAACAAGCGAAAAATGAGACGACGCGGTTCCCGAGGCCTGCACTGCCGGCGACCAATTCACTCACCGTACGGCCACCTTCCTGTTCAGACGCCAAGAAGCAGGACTTTTTTAAAACAGATCACTTCGTCTCGTCATCAAATTCAGACGCCATAGAAGCGCACCCTTTGTCGTTTTTCCGATTATTATACGTTGATGCAGAAGGATTGGGCCAAACTGCGCGCAAAGAATCCAGTCTGATCCGCGAAGCCTGCATATACTTTTCGAGTTCCGCCAATTCTTTATCGCATAATTCCTTCTCTTGGACCATAGTAAGTCCGCCCCGTTTTTCCAAGATGAGAAGTCTTTCCATTTCTTCAGTAAACAGATGGCGCATGGAATCCATGGCTTTCCGAACCACCTGTTTTGCCGTTTTTCCCGCAATCGCTTCACCCTGTTTCATCATGCTCTGCAAAAGAGGAACTATTGGGTTCTCTTGGTTTGTAAATCTTTCTTGCGTACGGTCCAAACAGGCGGCATCGATGCGTTCCGCAGGGAAGTTCGATGTCACATCACGGCCATCCGGGGCAACCACGACACGGATAGGTGCAGGCGGCAAAAAACGGCCGCTATTAAGCTCCGCCGGAGCTATGCACTCAAGAACAAAGACGATTTCCAGCACCCGCTCCTGTTTCCGGCCGTCCTTCCAAACACAAAATGCGCAGGTCCCGTTTTCAGACGAAAGATACAGCTCCAATGCTCCCATAAGCATGGGATGGTCCATGGTGATGAATTCCACCTCTTCCCTGGCAAGCGCAATTTCCCTGCTGAAGGTAATAATGGGACTGGGATTTCGTGGAAGCGGAAACTCCGGGTCTGTGACATGCTCCGTCACCAGCGCATATTTTTTTTGACCCGCGTCTTCGATGGCAATGCCATACATCCGTAAGAGTTGACCCATAACGACTTCTGTTGCCCTGGCTAATACGGCATCTTGGCCTTTCCGAATAAGGTTTTGGGAACGTCCTGACTGGTGCGATATCATGGCAAACAGTTTGTCCCGCGAATCCGTAATTTGTTGGGAGAATGCAACGCATAAAGCACGAGTATTTGTTATAAATGCCTGCACCTCAACTGTGCATGCCTTAACGGATTCTTGTTCACAGTATCGGAATAAATCGGTCCGGACCTCCTCAAAGACACGGCCAGCCGCTGGTACATTGCACGCAAAAGCATTCAGTCCTTCATGATACCATCGGCATAGTATTTCATGCGAGGTATTTTTTACATACGGCACATATATATGAATGATGGCCTTCTGGCCGATTCTATCGAGGCGTCCAATGCGTTGTTCAAGCAATTCAGGATTCAAAGGCAAATCATACAAGACAAGCGATTGGCAAAACTGGAAATTACGCCCTTCGCTCCCGATTTCGCTGCTAATAAGCAGGCGCGCCCCGTGCTCATCGGCAAACCAGGCGGCGTTTCTGTCCCGCTGAAGAATGGTCATGGCTTCATGATAGAGTGAGATGTTCATCCGCATGGTGCGGCCAATCTCTTTATGCAATTGTTCTACTTTTCCTTTTGTACTGCAAATGACCAGGACCTTGGCTTCTGGCATGCCATTCATCAGCGTTATGAGCCATGGTACGAGCGGGTCGCACCCCGATGCCGGGCCATCCATTTCAAGCGGAATAATATGGACCTCCCGTTTGGGAAAACCCGCGATATTCCTTCGCGTATTCCGGAACATGGTCCGGCCAATGCCATACACATCAATGAGCATTCCTAAATTCATTTTTCCGGGATATGGCAGCGCTTCTCCATCTGCGTCCGAAAACCCGATGTGGACGGTCTCCGGAGAAGTAACCGTCAAATCAATTCCCTGGGCCAAAAGCGTTTTTTCAATAGATGTCAGGATGGAGTGATGTGTTTCAGATTCTCTTTCATAATCCTCAAACCGCGGATATCTCTCTCTATCGAGTAATTGGAGCAGCGTAAAATGGTTGTGGCGGCCATACTGTTCCGGAGTCGCGGTCAGGAAAAGCAGGTGCTTGACCTGTTCTGAAAACCGTTTGACCAAAGAAAAGCCCGTCCCCTCTTTTTCCAAGTGGTGCGCCTCGTCGACAATAACCATGTCCCAATCCGTCGTGACCGCGCTATTTCCATATTCGGTATTCTGGGTCAAAACCTCAATATCAGCGATGAAAAAGGGGGCATGGGAAAAAGGGTGTTCGCCTGTACCCAGTGTTTCAGACTGTTCTTTGGAAACGATTGCAAAAGAGAGATTAAATCTGCGCAGCAGCTCAACAAACCACTGATAAACGAGATGAGAAGGCACAAGAATAAGAACCCGGCTGATTTTTCCGGAAACAACAAGCCGGTGCAATATCAAACAGGCTTCAATGGTCTTGCCCAGTCCTGTTTCATCGGCAAGCATGGCCCGGATAGTATGCCTGGAGGAAACCGTGTCCGCAATAAACAACTGATGCGGTAAAAGTTCTACCCGGCCTCCGACAAACCCACGGACAGGAGATTGCAGAATAGTGGCATGATAGTGAAGCATGCGCAACCGTGACGCAAATGCTTCTGACGTGCCGCTTTTTCCATATAGCAGCCGCTGCATGGGAGTAGCGGTATTCACCGTATCCGCGATAGCGTTTTCGTGAAGCGTAACCGTACCGCATCGGTATACTACACATCCGCTGGGGATTGTTTCCGTAATTTCTGAGACGCGCAGTGAATTGCCGCTTTGGTCCTGGATAGTATCACCTGGCTTAAACAGGATGCGCCGTAGCGGCGCGCCAGAACGGGAGTACCGGCGTGTTGTTTGTGATGTGGGAAAAGACAAGTCAACGGTTCGAGCGTCTAGTGCTGACACAATACCAAGCCCCAAATCAGGCTCTGCGTCGCTGGCCCAACGTTGGCCTACTGCAAAGGAATTGGTCATAATATAATTGGAAGTAGCCCTGTGTCTATGTGAGCACAATGGCTTATAATATACACGGTCTTTGGTTATGACTGAAAGAAGTTGCTTGACCATAGCGCCCAGAGACCATTCCCCTGGGAGGTGCCTGGGACGGGCGGTACCTGGTACCAAACGGTGCCAGGTACATCTTGTATTTCCTCCACCCAGTTGTTATCATCGCCAAAATGCCCGCAGGGATTTGGCCCCCATTTTATGCTATTAGGCTAAGGTGTTGATGAGTATATGAGTTATGAAAATTTGGTGCTTCTTATGAATTTAAATATGAGTGGAAAAAGGCAACGGCGAAACTGCCTTTTTGTCCGGAAAGATATAGCTTGATAAGCAATGCAGAATAAAGTAATTTTATTAAACTACCTTAAAGAGGACGGCATGAAGGCAGGCATGCTTGTTTCTCTTGCATAAGTTTCATTTTATTTTCATTGTGCGCTTTTCCCACGCGCGTAACAATACAGGATAGAAGTTTTCTCGATGCGGTATCGTCCGGCGGCGATTTCAACATTACTTATTAAGGAAGGCATACATGGCCAAAAATTCGACAAGATTCAGTAGGACGCAACATAAGCGCAACAAGCGAGTAATATCAGCGCTTAAAAAATGCCCAACAGGGATAAGCGGCCTGGATGAAATCACTGAAGGAGGCCTGCCGCTGGGTCGCCCAACATTAATCTGCGGTTCTGCAGGATGCGGAAAGACGCTTCTGGCCATGGAATTTATCAGCCGTGGAATCACGGAATTCAATGAGCCGGGTGTTTTTATGGCGTTTGAAGAAACCACCGAGGAACTGGCCACCAATGTCGCCTCATTGGGGATGAACCTCAAGGAGCATATTCGGCAAAAGAAACTTGCCATCGATTATGTATACATTGAGAGAAGTGAGATCGAAGAAACGGGCGAATACGACCTTGAAGGCCTTTTTGTCCGGCTTGGCAATATGATCGACAGCATCGGCGCAAAACGGGTGGTTCTTGATACGATTGAAGCTTTGTTTGCGGGATTCTCGAATGAGGCTGTTTTGCGTGCCGAGCTGCGCAGGCTGTTTCGCTGGCTGAAGACCAAAAAAGTAACAACCATTATAACGGGTGAAAAAGGGGAAAAGCACCTGACCCGCAATGGGCTGGAGGAATACGTCAGTGACTGCGTCATACTGCTCGACCATCGTATTGTCAATGAAGTCGCGACCCGTCGCCTGCGAATAGTAAAATATAGAGGATCCAAACATGGGACCAATGAATACCCGACAATCATTGATGAGAATGGCTTGTCGGTACTGCCCATCAGTTCATTGGGCCTGACGTATCCGGTCAGTAATGACAGAATTCCAACTGGCATTGACAGATTGGACACCATGTTTGGCGGCAAGGGATACTTTCGCGGCACCAGCGTTCTTGTCAGCGGTACGGCGGGCAGCGGCAAGACGAGCATCGCCGCCGCATTTGCCGATAAAACATGCAGGAAGGGCGAAAAGTGCATCTATTTTTCGTTTGAGGAATCGCCCGAACAGATAAAGCGGAATATGGGTTCCGTCGGCATAAACTTGAACCAATGGGAAGGGAAGGGCCTGCTTAAATTTCATTCCACTCGTCCCACGCTTTACGGCCTGGAGGCGCACCTTGTCAGAATTCATAAGCTGGTCGAAGAGTTCCACCCGACTGCCGTCATAATGGATCCCATTACCAACCTCGCCGCTATCGGAGAAAGCCTTGAAGTCAAGTCAATGCTGACCCGAATAATTGACTACTTGAAGAATAAGCAGATTACCACTGTCTTCACCAGCCTTACGGAAGGAGGCGGCGCCAGCGCGCAGAGCGAGGTGGGTATCTCATCCCTCATGGACACCTGGATACTGCTTCGGCATCTTGAAACCGATGGCGAACGCAACCGGCTGCTTTATGTGCTCAAATCCCGCGGTATGGCGCATTCAAACCAGGTACGGGAATTCGTGCTGTCCGGCAAGGGCGTTCATCTCCGGGATGTGTACATAGGAGCGGGCGCTGTTTTGACCGGTTCAGCCCGGGAGGTGCAGGAATCCAAAGACAATGCGCAGAAACTTTCAGATAAGCAATCCTCTGAACGCAGGCAGCGGGCACTGCGACAGCAGCATCTGACCTTAAAGGGACAGGTAGAAGCATTGAAGGTTCAGTTAGCCGGCTTGGCGGAAGAGCTGAGGATTTCAGCGGATGCTGAACGATGCCGGATTGGAGTCATGCATCATCGAAAAAAAGAAATGTCCCTGATTCGAAAAGCAGACTAACTGAAAAAAGGAAGCCTGAATGAAAACCGCAAAACGAACTAAAGGAACCAAAATCACAAAGAAGTGGGAACTTCGCCTATATGTCGCCGGACAAACCCCAAAAGCTATAACCGCCTTTGCCAATTTGCAGAAGATTTGTGACGAGTTTCTTGCGGATCGCTACAGCATCGAGGTCATTGATTTGCTGAAGAATCCGAAGCTGGCCGGCGGGGACCAGATCATCGCTGTGCCCACCTTGGTGCGGAAGCTGCCCCAACCGGTGCGCAAGATTATCGGTGATCTTTCGAACACCCAGCGCGTCCTGGTCGGGCTTGACCTGAAGGAACGTAATTTGACAATCGGTGGAAGGAGATGAATTGAAACAAAAACCAACTTCCAGCGCCGCAAAGGCATTAGCGAAAAAGGCTGTGGTTTTTTCCAAACAAAAATACGTGCTCAGGCTTTATGTGGCGGGTATCACCCCAAAATCATCGCAGGCCATCCAAAATATCACAAAAATCTGTGAAGACCATCTAAAAGGACGGTACGACCTTCAGGTTATCGATATCTATCAGAAGCCAATGCTATTGCGTGGGGAGCAAATCATCGCGGCTCCAACCCTCATCAAGAAACTTCCCCTTCCTTTGCGCAGGTTCATCGGAAGCATGTCTGACAAAAAGAAAATCCTCGTCGGGTTGGATCTGCAGCTAAAGAAAAACGAATGAAGAAATCCAAGACGCTGAATCAGCTACAGAAGGAAAACGAAGATCTGCGGATTAAATGCCTGGAGGCGGAAGAGGTACTGCGGGCGATTCGTGAAGGTGCGGTGGATGCCATCGTTGTAAGCGGCCGCGAAGGCGAGCAAGTTTTTACGCTGTCCGGCGAGGAACTGGTGTATCGCCGTCTCGTCGAGTCGATGGGCGAGGGCGGTCTTACCACCTCGCCTGAAGGGAAAATCCTTTTCTGCAATCAGCAGTTCAGCAACATACTCGGTCTTCCGATGGAAAAGATTCTTGGATGCCGCCTGGAAGAGTTTATTAAAAAACCGGACCGTATTAAAATGCCGGCGTTTCTTGCCAAAGCCAAGACCAAACCCGCAAAAAAACGACTGGTCTTCCTTTCGGCCAATGGAACTTCAATCCCGGCAAGGGTCTCCGCCAATGCGCTCAATTTCGGCGATTCCATCAGCATTTGTTTTATCGTGATGGACCAGACCGAACTGGAGGCCTCGAAAGAGGCCGTGCAGCAAATAGCCGAGCAGCGGGAAGCGCTGGCCCTAGTAAATAAGGAATTGGTGGAATTTTCCTGCTCGGTCTACCATTATTTACGGAACCCCTTAAACGCCATTACCGTAAACGCTGAAGTACTGTCTATGGAAGCCGAGGCAAAACCGGAAACAAACTTTCAGATAGCCCTAACCCATATTACGCAATCCGTAGAACGCATGGCTCGCGCCATTATCGACTTGTCAACCTTTTCAGGAATCTCGCGCCGGAATATTCATTTGAGTAATATCAACTTAAGCGCGATGGTCCAAGGCTGCCTTGCGGGATTGAAGGCTTCCCATCCGCAACGCGAAGCAGTCACCAAAATTCAAGCGGGCTTAACCGTGCACGCGGACCCGGATCTTATCCGGCTCCTGGTCGAGAATCTTATCCACAACGCATGGAAATTCACTTCCCAAAAAAAGATTGCCCGCATTGAGCTGGGTGCATTGGACAAGGATGGAAAACGCTGCTATTTTATTCGCGATAATGGCGTTGGATTTGACATGCAGGAATCCGACTGGTTATTCACGCCCGACAAGCTGCTGCGTCCCGCCCAGAAGTATAAGGGTAGCGGAATCGGCCTTATGATTGCAAAAAAAATCGTTGAAAAGCACAACGGAGCAATTTGGGCTGAAGGCGAGAAAGGCAAAGGCGCAACCTTTTTTTTCCACTTTGCCTAATTCACGTTTTCGAAGAAATTCGTTATTGAACCTGCGGTACTTCATGCTCTCCATTCAGACTTGAACACCAATCTGAAAAATAAGAGCCTGAAGTTGAATGCCCGGCAAACCGTTTGGATCTGATCGGTCCCTGGTACCCTTGGTGCCAGGGACCGATGGTACCAGGGACCATTCCTATGCGGCCACCAAGGGTCTTTGCCCTTGACGTTGTCTAATTCGCTGGTTAATACGTTCAATCATGGTAATATCGTAAAAACTTTCTTTCGCAATTGGACGCCATAAAAGTTGCCTAAATTGTTCAGATTCAACCGGCAACTGCAGTAAAGCGCCTAGGTCCTGTTTGTCGATCCAAGGAAAATCAGCCGTCAAGCCTACTAAATCATGAAAACTGGTGAAAACCGCTTCATTTCTATCGTGGATTTCAGAAATGAGTCCAGCCACTAATGGATTATTATGAATATATGCAATAACATTTCTAAGATAATCCTCGCTTTCAACCAGCTGACTTTGAAATCTATTCCGGAATAAAGGGCCCACTCGACGATATTTATTATTGATAAATTTAACAAAATAATATCCAAGGCGCTGCATTACATCTGAGATATTTGGCTCAATCGTCCGAAGCAAGCAATGATAGTGATTTATCATGGTTACAAAACAGAAAACTTTTACATGATATTCTTTTCTTAATGAATTCAGCAACCAAAGAAAATACTCATTATCTTCATTATCAAAAAGCACTGTCCCACGATTAACGCCTTGATTATAAATATGGTATATTGCATTGGGGTATTTTATTCGTGGCATTCTCATAACTATCTCCTAAGCCGTAGGTCCCTGGCACCACCGGTCCCAGGTACCGCCCCTGCTCGCTGTCGCCGTTCCCCCCCCTACCGCATCGCCAGACTTCTGTCCAGACTCCGGTACTGTATTGCCTCGCATAGCTGACTCGACCCAATATGCTCCTGCCCTTCCATATCCGCAATAGTCCGGGCCACCTTGAGTATCCGGTCATACGCACGCGCCGAAAGTCCCAACCGTTGCACGGCCATCTTCAATATGCTTTCCCCGTCAGCATTGATCTTGCAGTACTCCCTGATCTGCTTTGATTCCATATGCGCATTGCAAAAAACATTCTGAAGGTCTTCAAACCGTTTGAGCTGTACCTCACGTGCCTTGTTGACCCGCGCACGGATTTGCGCCGAAGATTCTCCCTGAGGAATGCCGGTCAGTTCATCGTGCTTGAGGGCGGGAACATCAACATGCAAGTCAATACGGTCCAGGAGCGGACCAGATACGCGCGACCGGTAGTTGAGTACAATTTTCTCAGTGCAAAGACACGGACTGTTGTCATCGCCAAAATGCCCGCAGGGACATGGATTCAAGGCAACGACCAGCATAAAATGTGATGGAAAGGTAAGGGAGTTTGCCACTCTGCTTATACTCACATATCCATCTTCAAGCGGCTGTCTCAGAACTTCCAGCACTGTTTTCTTGAATTCAGGCAACTCGTCGAGAAACAGCACACCATTGTGCGCCAAACTCACCTCACCCGGCCGCAGATGAAAAGTACCGCCGCCAACCAGCGCAGCTTCGCTGATTGTATGGTGCGGGGACCTGAAAGGTCTGTTTGCCACAATACCTGTGCCGCATTTTAAAAGACCCGATACACTGTGTATTTTCGTGGTTTCCAACGCCTCATCCAATGTCAGGTCGGGCAGAATGGTGGGTATGCGGCGGGCCAGCATTGTCTTACCAGATCCCGGAGGCCCCTGCATCAAAATATTATGACCACCCGAGGCTGCGACCTCAAGCGCGCGCTTCACATGCTCCTGTCCTTTGACATCCGAGAAATCAACCGGATATCTCATGGCCTTTTTAAACAAACCTTCAATATCGATCTCAAAAGGTTCGATTGTCTTCTGACCTACAATAAATTCCACGGTGTCCTGCAAATACCGCACAGGGATTACCTTGAGTCCTTTTGCAACAGCTGCTTCACTGGCATTATCAGCAGGAACAATAAAACCTTTGACCCCCTTTTTCCGCGCAGTAATGGCCATGGGCAATACCCCGCGAACAGGGCGTACCCGGCCATCAAGGGACAATTCGCCAAGAATAATATATTCAGACAGGTCAAACGGCTCAATCTGATTGCTTGCTGAAAGAATACCAAGGGCAAGTGGCAGGTCAAACCCCGAACCCTCCTTTTTAATATCAGCTGGCGCAAGATTAATGGTAGTCCGGTTCGAAGGTATCGTAAACCCGCTGTTTTTGATAGCTGAAAAAATCCGTTCCCGGCTTTCTTTTACCGCTGCATCGGGAAGTCCGACAAGGGCATACGAGGGAAGACCATGGCCTGAATCGATCTCAATTTCAACTGTATAGGCGTCAACCCCCAGCACTGCTGAAGATTTTAATTTTGAAAACATCTCATCGCTCCTTTTTTAAACATCATTTGGGTCTGTTATGGTTTTCCCAGGTATAAAGATAACGATCAGATATGACAAAACCTGTCACATCTTCAAGAAAAATGCTATTTTTATCTCAATGCGTCGCCATCCTATTGCCATTTTATGCGTTACAATGCTCGTACTGCTCATAATTCTGGGTTTTATCCCCCTATCTTTAAAATCGCTGGACCGGCTAGTCAAAGAACAGGCGGATAAGTTAATCCAGGGTGATACGCTTGCCATCGATAAAATATCCATCCAGCTCTGGCGCGGACTCTCGTTGTCCAATGTGTCGTATGTAACCAGAAAGGACAAACAACCAGCAATTCGCGTACATGTTCCCACAATCCGTTTGTCATACAAATTCCTGGCCCTGGTAAGGGGAAAAGCGCATATCCATGCGATTACTATTGTTGAGCCTGAAATAACCATGATCCTACCTCAACAAGCGTATACGCAGCCCCAGTCTGCTAAAACGAGCCTCATTCCCGTGCTGCCGCTTCCCTTGGGAAAGCTCCCTCTCGACCTGCCAATTGATATTGAAATCAATAAATTGGAAATAACAAACGGCTCGCTTACTGCACAACAGAAGCCTGGTGATAAAATGAAGATACAAGGCTTTTCCCTTTCCCTTGCAGCGTCAGTCAACACCCTGGTTTCTGTCACAGGCACCCTGCACGCGGACAGCCTGTGGCCCGTGTATCCATATCTGATCACTGGTTTCAAGACTTATTTTTCATTGTCTCCCGATTCCCTTAAAATTGAAAATGCCGGGTTTTCAACCTATGGAGGCAAAGGCCGGTTTTCTGTTTCCATGCGCACGCTTGCACCGCTTTCTCTGGATGGCACTATATCCCTCAATCATATTGTGCTGGAAAAAGTGCTGAGCAGTGTTCGTCTTGGAGAAGTGAAAGCGTCAGGAAAAGTCAGCGTTGATCTTACTCTGCATGGCAAGGGCATGGACCCGAATGCGTGGCAGGGAAAGGGCAAATTTTCCGCACAAGACCTGTTGATCTCGGGTCTGCCGTTTCAAAAGACCCTTGCCACGCTTCTTTTTCTGCCCGCCCTCAACCATCTGCAGTTCGACATCATCAAGACATCGCTTGTTCTGTCAAAAGGAAAAATGAACACTCCGGACCTGCAAGGTACCGGCAATGTAGCCAATATCACTGGTTCCGGATGGATTGGCCTGGACATGCAGGCAAAGGAACAAGTGCGCATATCGTTCTCCCCGCAACTTTGTTCGCGCCTGCCTCCCATGGTCTCCCGTGAAATCCTGATTCCCAGCCCTGGCGGCCGGTGCGATACCAAAGGTGAAATGTATGGTCCTTTATCTAAGCTCCAGATAAGCCTGGACAAAAGCGTTAAAAACCGTGCTGCGGGCGCCATTATCAAACGGGCGGGCAGCCTGATAAATAAATTATTCAAATGAAAAAGTGCTTGTTTTAACGGCATGGATGGTTTATTTTTTACCAAGCGTTATATTTAAACACTAAGGGATTGTTAAACAATAACTGCCATGGTTTGAATGCTTTCTCATAGTGTGGTCGATGGCGATAAAATACGCCATTTAAACATTAACGAGTCCTAAGGAGTCTTAACATGGGTAAAGAGCATGTTACCAAAAAAGAGGAAAAGAAGAAACCCGCAAAGACCCTGATGGAAAAACGGGCGGAGAAAAAGGCCAAAAAAACCGGCGTCTACGCCTGACATTCAAGCCTCTCTTTTCTGGTATATCATTTCAGCTAATCGTTTCGTATTTTATTTTCTCAGTCCATAGGACCGCCACTGTAATCAGGTAATATTTGCCTTGTTTTGACCGCCTTGGAGGGTTATTTTTTTACCAATTGATCGTCCATAACAGGGGTTGGAACAAAACCGGAGGTTCAATGCAGCGCATTAATAACCCATGGTGGGTCTTTATCCTTCTGGGAATCTGTTTTGTCGCAGGATCCGGAATACGCTGTCAAAAGGCCAAATCTGCTCCAGCGTGCTCAATATCTGTACAATCCGCTGAAGGCGACTGCTTTATTTTCCAGGGAACAATAATGCAATTTGCCCGAGCCGGAACAGAGGTCTCTTCGGGTGACACGCTGCTGTTGTCGTACAACGGCAAAATGACCGTTACCTTCAATGATTCGGATTATATTGTTCTCGCACACGACACCAAAGCTGCCATAACAGCTGATGAAAAGTCAAATGTCACGGTCACGGTCTTCCACGGCAAGGTATATACCAATGTAGTGCTTCTTCCAACAATAGGATCGTTCAGGACCCTCACCCCGAAACTTACAACATCCATACGGGGGACTGCCTACTCCGTGGAAGTGGATTCCGGAGAAACGACCATCAATGTGTTGGAGGGTGTGGTCTCCGTGATGGACAACGACTCTCTCTGCCCCATTGACGTAAAAAGAGGAGAATGCGCGGTGGTCAATCCTGGTCAGGTCCCCTGCAAAATAAAGGGCAGGTCTATCCAGGAATTCAGGGAACTGGTGCAGTGGGTTGGTCTTTCCCTGGTCAGACTCAGAAAAATCAACGAGTATAGAAACGACCTGTCATTCATGGCCACGCTTGAAGCGCTGCATTTAGTCGATCACCCGGCGCCCCCTGTTCCATCCGCAACCCAAAAAGCGGAAGTCATGGCGCCAAAAGAAGGGGGCAAGGCAAATGTTTCGGTCAAGACCTCACTCAAGACAAGACCGAACCCTGTCGCCCTCTCCAAGATGCACATACCCGAGGACGCTCTGCGTGATCCAACGTATGTCCGGCAGGTGATTGAGAAAAACATGTTTTCCTTCAATCAGTTTTACAACCAATTCCTGCGGAAAGAAAAGGTATTCCAGGGGCGGGTGATTGTCCGGTTTGTCATTCAGCCTTCGGGAAGGGTGGCAAACCCTTCAATTGTCACGTCCACCACAGGCCAGGCAGTGTTCGACTCACTACTGACAATAAAAATCTTGGACCTGAAATTTCAGCCAGTAAAGGATAAGGGCGACCTGGCGGTCGTCTATCCGTTCTATTTCACGATAGATTAATCAATCTAAAAGCATCGTTTGTTTTGCTCTTTGGGACACACAGCGCCGCAGCGATAGCATATCTCGTTTTTCAGCCAGCCTCCGTCAAAGTATTCCTTGAAATTGCCAAGCGTGGTTTGCGCAATGTTTGTCAGCGCCTCTTCAGTGAAAAAAGCCTGGTGCGAAGTGATAAGAACATTGGGGAAGGTGAGCAACCGGGCGAGTATATCGTCCCGGATCATCTCTGTTGACCTATCTTCAAAAAAATAATCACTCTCTTCTTCGTAGACATCGAGGCCCGCTGAGCCCGCCTTGCCCGATTTGAGTGCATTGATAAGCGCTTCGGTATCTATGAGCTTTCCCCTGCCTGTGTTGATTATCATGATATTGTTCTTCATCATGCTGATAGCCTGAACATTGATCATGTGTTCGGTTTCAGGAGTGAGAGGACAATGCAAGGAAAGAATGTCTGATTCGCTGTACAACTGCTCCAGGGAAACAAAGGTAATGCCCGCCTCCCTGGCATAATCCTGATTGGGCTTGGGGTCATACGCCAGGACCCTCATGCCAAACCCCTTGAGAATGGTAATGAGGCATTGGCCGATTTTTCCCGTGCCCACCACACCCGCTGTTTTTCCGTACATATCGAACCCCAGCAGGCCGTTGATGGAGAAATTGCCGTCCCGGGTGCGGTGGTATGCTTTGTGGATCTTCCGGTTGAGCGACAGCATGAGGGCCACGGCATGCTCGGCAATAGCATGGGGGGAATAGGCGGGCACACGAACCACGTGGACCTTTCCAAAAGCGGCTTTGAAATCAACGTTGTTGTACCCGGCGCACCGCAGGCCCGCGATATGTATCCCATTGGCGGCTAGCTGCCCAATAACGGCGCCATCGAGAATGTCGTTGACAAAAGCACATACCGCGTCGAACCCCGTGGTAAGCCGTACCGTCTGGGCGTTCAGATGCGCGTCAATATAGGTTATTGAAAATCCAAAATCGCTGTTGACCGTATCAAAAGCCAGCCGGTCGTATGGCTTGGCGTCGAAGAACGCTATCTTCTTTTCCATGGGTCCCTCCCTATGTGTGGTTAAAAAATAGTATTTTCCCTTTCATGCGTGGCCTCTGTCTTGCCTGGTGCGTGCTTGCGGCTGGTGTGTTCGCCTTTCCCGGACTTTCACCGCGGTACATTGATTCCGTACATATTGATTCCTTTTTCAAGGCGGGTTCGTTTACCGGCATAGCGGGCATTGTCTTTGGACCGGACAGCATAAACGGAATGAAAGTGCTCCAGGGTGGCGATGCGCACCAGTCGAACCAATTGATCAGGTATCCTGACGCAAACGGCTGCTTCTCGATTATCAGTAATTTTACCGTTGAACGCGTTGCCACCGACACGCTGTTCTGTTCAGCGCGGGTTCAGGCCTATACGCTTGAGGGAAAATCCCCTGCGGGCAAACCGGAAAAGACTTGGCTGAAACTGGGAAAAGACGGCATCCGCGGCATGTACGCGTATCCCGCGCTCGAACGGTCAATACATCAGCGGCCCTTTTTCTATGGGGCTTTGGGCGGCGGATTGCTGGTCCTCCTGTTGATCTTCCTGTAATCCCGCGCTGCGATTCATCAACATGATCGCGCCTGCCACAAACACCATGCCCGCGCACGAGGGAAGATCGGGCGATTCACCGGGTAACAAGGCCCAACTGAGCAGTACGCCCGACACCGGCACCAGGAACTTCCAGACAGACAATGCTCAGGGCCTTTGTGCGGTTGAGCTGGTCGCCTTGGACCAAAAAATGGGCGAACACGGCAGCCATCACTGGTCCTGACCCTGTGATGATCGCGCCTTGCACACCGGTCGAATAGGCCATTCCCCAGAAAAAGAGGCCGTAGAGTCCTACGGTCTGGAATAGACTGACAAATATAATAGTCCTGGCTTCACGCGCCAAGGTAGCGCAATACTCTTTTATCGGGCCCGCAAGCGCTATGAGCAGCAATCCCGCGAGCATGAACCGTATGGCGGCGAAAAAAAACGGGTCTGCATAACGTAAACCAATTTTGATCGCAGGAAAGGCGGTGCCCCACAACAGGCCCGGGAACGCGGCAAGCAACACTACTTGAAATCTTTTCATGAGCCTTGAAAAATAATACTATGGCTGTATCGGTTGCAGATAAAATCAGTTTAATGTATTTTTGATTCATGAATTATTCTATCTTTGTTACACGCTCTATTCCCGAGGCGGGAATAGAGGTACTGAAAAAATCCTGCGCTTCAGTCGACATCAATCAGCACGATCGGGTTCTTTCGAAGTCTGAACTAATTGAAAAAGTAACGGGACGTACCGGTGTATTGTGCACCATAAGCGACACCATTGATGTTGAAATCATGAATGCCGCCTCCAATGTAAAAGGCTTTGCCAACTACGGGGTGGGCTACAACAACATCGATGTCGTCGCAGCCACAGTGCGCAACATCATGGTATCCAACACCCCCGGGGTCCTGACCGACGCGACCGCTGATCTTGCCTGGGCCCTGCTCTTTGCGGCAGCGCGCCGCATAGCTGAGAGCGACGCCTATTTCAGAAAAGGAGCATGGAAAGGCTGGGGACCCATGCAGTTCCTTGGCGCGGACATAACCGGAAAAACCTTGGGCATAGCGGGTGCGGGCCGTATTGGTGAAAACATGGCGCTGAAAAGTAAAGGCTTTGGCATGACCGTGCTCTATGCAAGCAGGCATGAAAATACGCGCATGGAACAGGAGCTTGGCGCGCGCAGAGTTGCACTTGAGGAGTTACTCAAGAAATCTGATTTTATCTCCCTGCATGTGCCCCTTACGGATAAAACACGTCATTACATTGGTCCACGTGAGTTTGGGCTTATGAAGCCTTCGGCCATTTTAATAAACACTTCGCGCGGGCCTGTGATCGATGAAACCGCCCTGGTCAAAACGCTCAGGGAAAAACGGATTGCCGCGGCAGGTCTGGATGTATATGAGGATGAGCCAATGCCAAAACCGGGGTTGACTGATCTGGCAAATGTTGTCTGTGCGCCTCACCTTGGCAGCGCAACGCAGGAGACCCGGACGCGCATGGCAGTCATGGCTGCGGAGAACCTCATCGCCATGATACAGGGCAAGGTTCCGCCAAACCTGGTAAACCCGGAAGTTGTACCTCGATTCCCTGAAGGCGGTCCGCACTAGCGAGCCTTTTGTCGCTTTTCGATAAAAACAGTCCTTGCGTCAGCGTCATGACCAACATTGATAACAATCTTGCCGATGGGTGTTCCCGCCAATAATTGTTCGCCAATGCCAGCACGTACCGCAACGACCGATAGCTTTTCTTCGGAAAAAATCGCCGCATACAGTTCGGGCCCAATATGGCCGTCCAACAGTATCGTGTTGACCAACGGCACATCGTTCCCCTTTTCTAAAACAATGGAGCTGTCTCCAATCTGCGGGCAGTACACCGAAACATCGCCTTCATCATCAACGCTGAGTAGAATAAACTTGTTTTTATCCGCGCAGGAGTAGATACACTGGAGGCGTTCACCCGGAAAATAGACATTATTTCTCCGCTCTTCACCATCGCTAGCGCCGTTTTTAGCCATGATCCTGAAAGACGTCGCGCCTCTTGTCCCAAATTCCTTGCTTCCGGAATGCAATTGATAGAAAAAACCCGCGCATATGCTGATGACGAGCATTGCCGCGCTTTTGCAGACCATGCGTACCGTGACTATTTTCAACGGTTTGATATTGTTTGGTTCCATAACTGTCTCATACAGGAAAATATATTCTAGTGTCAAACGGTTGAAACGACTCAATGCGCTTCTGCTCCTGGGAGTCGCAGTTGTCGGCGGCACCTTCGGCGGCCGGTTGTTTCAAAAAATCCGCATACCTCAGGTTGTTGGGTATATCACCATGGGGATACTGATCGGCGCCACGGGTTTATAACATCATCGATCAGAAGACCATCGCCTCGCTCGCTCCGTTCAACTATTTCGCCCTTGGCCTCATCGGTTTTATGATCGGCGGCGCCATAGCTTCTGCGACAGTGCCCGTTGCTGGTTTTTAGAGGCGCGGACCATGAAAAAACTGGTTTCCGCGAAAATGATCCAATTGCAGGAACGTACCGCGCGCCTTGCGGTTTAACCCGCAACTTCCGGTTATTTAATAAATAACTGGCTTTTTAACGGATACTATTTATATATTAATGTAAGTTTATGGGTCCCTAAACACCCTGTTCAGGGCGCCATAAAAAAAACAATTCATTTCAAAGGAGTTTTTCGATGGGTAAGAAGTTGTACGTAGGCAATCTCGCTTACAGTATTGGCGACAGCGAACTTCAACAGATGTTCGAGGCCTGCGGCACCGTAGCATCGGCCAAGGTTATCACAGACCGTGATACTGGCCGCTCAAAAGGTTTCGGGTTTGTGGAAATGACCACGGACCAGGAAGCATCATCAGCCATTTCAGCGATGAATGGCAAAGAAATTGAAGGACGCGCTCTCACTGTTAACGAAGCACGCCCCAAACCAGAAGGCGGCGGCGGCGGTGGTGGTCGCGGAAGGGGTGGATTCGGACACGGCAATCGCTATTAATCAGTTAATATACGGGTAAATATCCCGCTTAAGAATATTTCTGATATTTCTTAGAGCCCGGTTTCCAAAAGGAACCGGGCTCTTTCTTTATTATATAGATATTTCCTTTATTGGGAAAAATATGCATACTTGAAGTAAAAGCAGCCGCTTTTTATAAAGGTATTTCATGGCATTAACCCTAACTTTAAATAAGATAAGACCTTACAAACTGCTTGGCACGCCTTTTGCAATACTACCATGAAATGAAACCCCTGAGTATAGAAAAGCTCCTTTTCGACAAAGTAGCCCGGCAGGCCACCTATAAAAGCCTCGATGCGGGTACATTGCGCTCAAAAGCAGTTGCCCAGAACATTGCCAATGTTGGGACCCCTGGATATAAACGTCAGGAAGTGAGTTTTGAAAAAGAGCTTCGCCAGGCGTTGAAGCTTGAATCAAAAGGCGCGGTAACCAATGACAAACACATGGAAATCAGCAAATTGGCCCGTTTGAAAAAAGTCCACCCCTATTCATACCAGCCATTTGATTCCTCAAACAGCAGCGGCGAGAACAATGTAGATATTGATATGGAAAATGCAAAAATGGCGGAAAACCAGATATTATTCAACTATGGGGTACGGTTCTCGAGTTTCAAAAAGCTTCAGAGCGCAATTACCACTCGCCCGCAGTTCTAATCCAACACCCAATTATTTTTTTAAAAACTCCCTGATATGAGCAAGCCTGTCGATAATAGGCAGTTTCTGCGTGCACTTTTCCTCGCACAAGCCGCACTCAGTGCATTTTTCAAGCATGGCATAGTCCTCGTCGTTCCAGTGCCATTTCATGCGGTCTTTGAACTTATCAGTATCTTTCCCATAGAGCATATAGTAGTTATAGGCCTCCATATATCTATGCACATGAATACCCTGCGGACACCCGTCGCAATACATGCAGGTAGTGCACAACTCGTCGAATTGGCCTTCAATATTGGTCCGTATCCGGCTAATCTCTGTCTCGGGAATAGGAACATAGGATTCAGCCGCGCGCACAGCAGCATGCACATCGGCCACAGACCTGAATCCAACCAAAGCTGATGTTACCTCTTTGTGCGCCAGAATGAAATGTATTGCCGCTTCAACAATATCCTGGTCTAGCCGGGTACGGATAAAGCCGAACCGGTCAGGATGATCTGGAATCATGCCGCCGCCAAGGGGATTCATGGTGACCACGCCAAGCTGCCTCTGGTAGGCTTCGTGCAATGCTTCTATACGAAAGGGAAAGTTAATGGCGCAGAAACCAAGGGTGAACCCTTCGAAAACGCCATCAGCCATGAGGTCTTTGATACCTTGTCCGGACATATGGCTCGAGGCGACAATATGGCGCACAAGCTTTTGTTCTTTTGCTGTATAAAAAGCCTCAATGACCTTATTGACGTTCCGGGTGCGGAAGGTTTCAGGCCGATTAACCCCCCAGCAATGGTAAAAATCAACGGCGTCGACATTGAGACGCCGTAACGAACGCTCAAGGTCCTTCCAGAACTCATCAGTAGTATTTGCCCCTGATTTGCTTGAAATATAGTGCGGAAGTTTCTGGCGCTTCATTTCGAGCACCGCGGTACCCAGAATATCCTCTGACTTATCGTCGCAGTACCAGGGAGCTGTGTCAAAATAGTTGATGCCCAGTTTCGCGGCAGCAACCGTGATCTCGGCCATGGCCTCTATATTGCGGGGTTCGGCATAGCGCATGCCGCCAAAGCCTATCACTGATATCTTTTTGCCTGTTGTTCCGTAGTCACGATAGTCCATAGCACTCCCGATTGTTAACACCTCTTCTTGTATCGATATTTATTCGTATATCCGGGTTAATACCTCGCAGCTTGCTGCGATTCTTTGTTTTCTTGGATTTTCTTGATACCCCGCTGCTTGCTGCGGGGAGTATTCATTACACTCTAGTGTATATCAACTCATTTAATCAATACCATTTTTTGGCATTTTACCCAATCGCTCGTTTTTAGTGTGTAAACATACAAGCCATTCGGGCAAACTCTGCCGGATAAATCAATTGCGTTCCACTGAATTTGATAATACCCAGGATTAAGTCCATCTAAAATATAACGCATTACCAGTCTTCCATTAATATCATGAATATACAATGTAATATCAGCGTTCTTCGGCAAACCGAACGGAATAGTTGTGAATGGATTGAATGGATTCGGAGAATTTTGTCCTAGCTCATATATTTTTGGAATTGCCCGAGCACGAACCTTCTCGACAGCAATATCTTCGAGCATACAGAAAAAGAATTTGTGTTGTGGTGTGCTGAAACCTAGATGATATCCAGAGGGTTCTCTGCCAGCGACCCGCCAAAATATCATCGTACTGTCTGGAAAATAACCTGGTCGAATTATATCTTTCAGAACAACGGATGTATCAAAAATAGAGTCCACCGTATAAATGCACCTTGTGAGCAGACTATCCCTATAGAATTCAATATTATAGATACCAGAGTCCTTGTTAAAATCAGGATCAGAAACGCGCCAGACAAGCAGAGAATCGCCCCATAGGGAATCTGCATTGATAGGCTTTATAATTTGAGGCGGGATAGATTTATTGTATATAGTAACATACCATGAGTATTCAATGGAATCCATCCCTTCCCCTGCCACAACCGTAACCGTACACCTTCCATTCGACAGATAATCAGTGCGCATGATCCATTTATTAGTATCACTTGTAACACTATCTTGCAAATAGATACGATACCAAAACTGGGCTGTGCTATCTCCATTCCATAACTCTGCACAGAACGTCAGCGTATCTGTCTCGGTAATATATACATGATTGTCTGCTGGGAGTAGAGTGTAGAATGCAAGCTCATATGGAGACGGAAGAACGTTGAGGATTATAGTTTGTGTGTCTGATTTACCACCTATATCCTGTGCAACGACCTCAACGCAGCATGTACCCATCTGATTCCTCATCGGGTGCCAGAGGATTGTGAATCCATTAATAGTCATTCCTGACGGGTGATCACCAAGATAGTAATGAATACTATCCCCATCAGGATCTATGGCAACGACAAAATATGTCCATATTGTTAATGCATTAGTCGTATAGTTGGGCGTAGAGATAATTTCAGGCGGATGGTTAAAAGGGCACACGACAAGATTAAAACTTAATGTATCAGAAGCACCAAGCGTATCTGAAACCCTAAGACTAACCAAATAACTTCCCGTATCCTGGCTGCGAGGGGTCCAGGTAATAATATTGGAATCCTGATTGAGGCGAAGGGAGTCAGGATACTTTATAAGAGTGAGTATAATCCTGTCGTTATTAGAATCAGAGATAGACAAATAATATAAAAAGGGGGTCATCGCTTCAACAACGGTATCTTCTTCACTAAAGATATTCAAGAATATTGGCGCACTGTTTGCGTAAACATGGACATTAAATGAAAGGGTATCATAACGGTTTTTCCTATCGGTAGATTGGATGGATACAGAAAAATCACCGGGGACAGTAAAACGATACCTTATTATTCCCGTGACACCATCAATATCTATTGAATCAGGGGCCTCGATGATGTTGTATGAAACAATATCTCCATCTGGATCATTAGCGAACACCGTATCGTATAAACTATAATTAATCAAAACACTCCGTTGATCGTGCGAATCGAATATCGGAGGTCTGTTGGCCGGATGGCCCATTACACGAAGCGTGTGTCGCAACGTATCAGGCACGCTTTGACCATCAGAGACACTCACCTTAAGCAAATACAAGCCAGTGTCATAAGGAACTCCCGAAAGGGTTCCCGTACTATCCATTGAAATGAACATTGGGGCCTGGATACACGTAAACTCTATGGAATCACCATCAAAGTCAAACGATATAGTTCGTAGATAAAAAAGACTATCAACCATAATACAAGTATCTTTCGGTTGCGTGATTATTATGGGTTCATGATTTCCGGTATCCACATATCGCGCAATATTAGATATTCGTATCTCGTCAATTAATACTTCCAAAGATTCCGCATCGTTCCGTCCAACAAACCAGGGGCTGGAGATACCCGAAACGGTTCCGGTTGCTTTTCCAACCAACTTCCCGTTTAGGAATATTTTGCACCACCCATTATCATTCTGCCATGCGACATCGACCCACTCGTTAACTGGAAAAGGTGTCATGGACTGCACGTGAGAAATATTATCGGAAATAAAAAGACTATCATGAAAACCAAGTTCAAAATTTCCAAAATCAAATAAATTAAAATAAGTAAAGGCCGAGCAAGAAATGACCTTAATATGTTCTTCAATCATTTGCGGATAATTATATACATCAGGATAAGGGTACAAACAAGCCGCAGTATTATTTTTAATCCGAACCCCGGTTAAGACCTCTTCGTCGAACCAATCTCCTTGCACAACAAGAAAATAGTGTCCATCTGGAACGGATGTTCCCGAAATGTCGTAGGCGGTATCGCCTGCAGCTTCATCAAAACGAAACAATGCACGAGTTTGTGCATCAAGATCATAAAATACCTGCTGCGCAAAAAGAACAGCAGGAATCATTCCAACGAGCAGAGCCTTCCTTATCGCAGTTAACATTTTATATCCTCATTATTAATAGCATCCAAAATATTTTAGGTTTCCTAAAAATACTTTTTTTCTCTAGAGTTTTCCATAACTACTAGTTGTTTTTCATCAAAACCATGTTCGGCAATAAACGCCTAATCAGAAAGATAGTGCTGGCGCGTTAAGAACGCGAAGTCCGACAATACCCATTGCCGGGAGCGCTGAATCAAGATATTTTTCTACAAACAGACTCAGTAATTTAGTTATTTTACTTTTTTAAAATTTGAGCTATTATTATTGCGTGAGGAGGGTGGTATGCCGGATAAACTCAACCTTCTTTTCATTACCACTGACGAGCACCGGTTTGATTACCTGGGCTTTCTGGGCAAGGTACCGGTGCGCACTCCGACCATGGACGCGCTTGCTGCCCAAGGTATTTTCCATCCAAACGCATATTCCGTAAACCCGCTGTGCATGCCCTCACGCTGTTCATGGCTTACCGGTCTCTACTCCCACCAGCACGGCATGAACAACAACAGCGGCGACCTCAACCGTGATTTGCGCACCTTTCCCAAGGCCTTGCAAAAACTCGGTTATTTTACAGCGCTTGTGGGCAAAGAGCATTTTTACGAGGGTAATGTGGATTTGGTAAAGGCCCAGCCATACACACGGCAATTCGGGTTCGATTACCTGTGGAGCATGGGCGGCAAATCAATGGTTGGCGGAACCGAGGACAACTGGACCTATCATCTGCGGAAAAAAGGGCTCATCAACGCCTACCGGCACGACCTGATGCGGGTCAGGGTTGTCAACAACAGGGAAAATGAGCCTGCACCCACCTTTTTAAAGGAAGAGGACACAGTCGACTACCTGGTCGCAAAAAAGGCCTGCGAATTTCTTGACGGGTACACAGGGGCCAAACCCTTTTTCCTGCACCTCTCCTTCTGCAACCCTCATTTTCCGCACGACCCGGTCGCAAAGTATGCTGAACATTACCAGGAAAAGGACATGCCTGTGCCGCCAGGATGTCCCAAAAACATGGTGTCGTATTACCAGCGTCACAGGGCCGCATACGCCGCTCTCTGCGAACAGGTGGATGCGTACATGGGCAACGTGATAAGTAAATTAAAGGAAAAAAAACTGTACGACAATACATTCATTATTTTTACTAGCGACCATGGCCACATGCTCGGTGATTTGGGCCTTACGTCCAAGAGTCATCCCTACGATGGTTCCGCCCGCGTGCCTTTCATCGCGGCTGGTAAAAAAATAATTAAAAAGCCGGGTACTAACAATACCGCTGTTGAAAATCTGGATATTGTCGCGACATTCCTTGAGGTCGCGGGCGCTCCGAACGTGCAGGAACACCTGCTCGAAAGTCCGTCAAAGTCCCTTGTCCCTCTCTGGAATGGTAAAAAGTTCAAACGTAAGTACGCTTTTTCAGAAGAGGGCTACCAATTTGAAAAAGCCTATACCATGGTCTGCGACGGCGCCTGGAAGTATATCAATTTCTCTTTCTCGGGCAAAGAGGAACTCTACAACCTAAAAAAAGATCCTCACGAGCAAAAAGACCTTTCAAAAAAAGAAACAAAACAGGTTGCTGATATGCGAAAAGCGCTCATCCACCGCCTGACAGTAACGCCCATACCCCGGCCTGCCGAGTACATCTATACCGCCACCACGGGAAAACACGGGAAAAACCCCAACCAATGTTTTCACAAGCGGCTTGAAGACCATGTAAACACTGGTATCCTGATGATGGAGTAAAGGCGTCCATGGGTTCATGCTGACGCCTTTTATACTCCCTGCAGCGGCCCTTATCTCACCAGCATCAGTGTTTTTGAAAAAACCCTGTCCCCTGTCTTTACCCGAGCAATATACACACCTGCCGGCTAGCCCAACGCATTCCAGGTAATGCCAGCTGGTGGTTGGCCTGCTTTGCCCGCGAAGCGAGGCGAGCAGGCTGCGGTTGTAAGTTTCTGAATCAACTTGCCATAAACATTATAAATATCTATCTGATAATTTCTCCCGCTTGCTGCCCGCTGCATACTAACAGCTATCATAACCGCCGGATTAAACGGATTAGGTGTTGCTGTAATCTCCACAGCCCCGATATCGCTGGTCTGTTCAACAGACGACCCGTGCACCACAAGATCGATGACCGCGGAATTTGCCACTGCGGGAATAGTCACTAGGCCGAATTCATCAGCAGTCACCGATGCAACAGGGCTGCTGTTGATGGTCGCATCATAGACCGTTCCAGGCGCATGGGTGAAATTCTGCAAATTTCGCAACGTGACATCGGCTGTTCCCGTGCCCGTGAGTATGACCGAGTAATGGTTTGTCTCATCAACGATAGTGGCAGGGTCCCATCCGTGCTTGGTAAGATCATTAATGTAACCGATGCCGCTCCCTAATCCATCGGTAATTGTAAAATCATCATAGCTTCTGTTGGTAAATGCAAGGAAGCTTTGGTTGCGCTTGAAATTGCGCAACCATTTCCAACGAATATACATTCCACCCGCTCCATGGCCGTCATTTGGCCTGTAGTACATGGCACCTCTGCGCGAAACATCGAGTGCTGGTTGCAAATTGTCGCCCTGGTTCGTGGGATCGTCCAACCCGTCATCTATTTCCAGTGCTGTCTCTTTAATAATTTCATTCTCCATCGTTATCTCCAGATAAAAGAAATGAGCAAGGGCTTAAATGCGACGCCTACTTATGCGCTTAAGATAAAACTATTTTCTTCTAAATAAAAAATGCAATAGGCTCTGTTTAGAAATATTGCTATTAGTAAAATTCTACAATAACTACAAAATCAGGTAATCAGTAGAAACAGATCAGAAGATGTAAGCGGAATCCGAAAGGTCAACACTCTTGCCTTTTTTTGCCCAGGGAACGCCCTTCTCAGAGGGCAGCGTATTCTCGTTAAAACAGGTTTCAAGCGTTTCGCTCAGACCAGCAACCCATCGCTGTTCGCTTTTCCCTGATTGCGATACATGCACCATATCGGTTGGAAAGACAACAGATTCGCGGACAGACTGGTGCATGCCATTGATGCAGAGGGTCTGGCTCATTGCCGCGGCAATACCGCAAGGCATGGGCTGGTCAAAAAGTATCGCCTCGGCAGCCCATTCCACCTTCCGGTAGGGCTGCATCTCCGGACATCCGTAGCTTTTAGTTGTACCGTCGCTGAAGGCGGCCCGAAGTATGTGGTCATCGAACCGAACAACGCCCTTTTCAAAGACATATTCACATATGGGCCCTTTTGAGTTCTCCACAGCGTGTGAACAGAGCATGAGGATCTCAACGCTGTCTTCGGTAAAACATCTCAGCGCGGCAGTATCATAACTCTGTATATTGTATGCCCGGTACAATTCGGCCTCCACTGTCCGGGGCACAGCGCTGGAGTCAGCGGTTTTCCCGATAATGTAAAACATGTTGTGCAGATAATGCGCCAGGGCATTATTAACAGGTCCATCGAACACCCAGCGGCCAGCCGCATCCTTGAGCGCTCCCGCCCACGAATTGCGCGTGTAATACGCCATGGTCCGGGGCCATGCGGCAAACGTTTTCAGCCGCAGGGGTTTGCCGAAAACACCGTTTATGATATCGGCCTTGAGAGCCTGGATAGCGCTGCTGAAAGACCATTGATATCCCACCGCAGCTTTCAGACCGGGTGTTGTTGTCTGGGCGCCGAGCATCTCCCGCGCCTCCTGGACAGTTGCGCAGAGCGGCTTTTCGCAGAGCACATGCATCCCGCGTTTCAGAGCGGAAACAACATAGGGCGCATGAAAATGAATAGGCGCAGCAATAATAAGCAGGTCGGCGCGGCCTTCTTTAAAAAAAGCGTCTGAATCGGTATAGAGCTTCACCCCTTTTTCAGTCAGGGGTTTCAGAAAAAAGGAGTGCTCAATGCGCGGGTCAACAACCGCGGCCAGGTGCAACAGGGAAGGCGCGCCTTTCAGCAGGTATGAAAGGTAGAATTCGCCGTATCCTGAAACACCGGCAAGCGCGATCGAAAGGGGTTTTACTAATGGTCCTGGCATACGGTCATTTGATTGGCAGCCGCGTGAACTCTTCGTCTTTGATGCGCAGAAAGACCGTGGATGTGTTCGCGTGAAAATCAGGGGTGAACCTGAAGGTGGCATAGGCGCCTGCATATTCCTCTGTTTTTTGCAGCCGTTTGAGCAGACGGGCGCCATCCGCTCCCCTGATCCGGTCAAAGAGCAGGCTCGCTGCGTCAAATCCCAGGGCATTGTTGGGATCGGGCGCTGTTTGGAACGCCTTGGTAAAAAGCGTCTGAAAGCTTTTCCACTGGGGCGAATCCGAGTTGTCGACATAATCGACCACGATGATCGCGTTTTCCATGTACCTGCCCGCGTGTTTCAATACATTTGAGTCGTACCAGCCGCGCGATCCCAACATCTGGGTATGGATCTTGTAAAATGGTACCTGGGGCGCGAGCATCACAATCTCATCGGGATACCCGGGTATGAAAATGGCGCCAACTTCCACGGCCGAATCGGCCATAAAGAGGGAGTCGACCTCAACGTACTGCCGGTCGGTCCGTCCCAGGATTTCGCCCCGTTCAAGCGCCCGCTTTGCAAAGACCTCCTCAACTTTTTTCTCGTGTATGCGGTCGAGGATATCTTTGTAGTTCTTTTCGCCCTTTTGGTACATTTCGTACGCAAAGAGGGAACCGCCGCGTTCCTCGATGACATCACGGAAGGCCGACGCCATTGTATTGCCATAGTTGTCGTTGGGAAAAATGATGATATATTCGTTTATCTTAAGGGAATCAAACGCATAACGCGCCAGGAATTTTGCCTGTGTTGCTTTGGTGGTCGCCAGCAAAAAGACATGGGACCCGAGCGAATCAATGCCCGTGGCCGAGGCTGTTGGTGCAATAACCGGGATTCCTGCCTTTTCAGTGAGCGCCGCAGTGACGCAAAGTTCCTCGCTCGAGAGCGGCCCGATAAAAGCTGCGACCTTTTCTCTCTCTAAAAGGTCCTCGGTGATCTTATACGTAAGTACGGGATCGGCCTTTGTGTCACGCACAATGAGTTTCACCTTTACAGCGGCCGCCTTATTGTATTCGGCCGCGGCCAATTCAATCCCTTTAAGGACACCCTGCCCTATCTCGTTGTAGTAACTATAGTCTGCGGTCTGGGGCAGAAGCACGCCGATTTTAATGACCGCCTCCTTGCCGCTTTCAGCGGAAGCGAGCAGGCCGCGCGCAGTTGCGTTTTCCGGATGATGCGGAAAAACGTCGATGAATTTGGTAAAGAGCGCACCGCTTTCTTCAAACCGTTTCTGACCCAGCAGAAGGCGCGCGGCGAAAAACCAGGCCCATCCGGTCATGTCATCGTTCTGATCAAGGCGGCTGGCAAGGTCGAGGACCTGTTCTGGTGTCAGGCGGTATTCAAAAAGGAGGAGCGCGCCGTTTTTCGCGGCCCTCGCAAGATCGGGATTAGGTTCGTATTTATAGACATACAGAAAGCGCTTGGCAGCGGCAAAAACATCGCCATCGTACGCGAGCAGAAGTCCGTAGAGATAATGGACTCTATTGGTGTAGGGCGACTGACTGTACTGTTTGGGAAAAAGGGTGAGTATCCAGCGCGCTTTTTCGTATTTCTCGGCGCGGATATAACACTGGGCTGCCATGACAGCCGCAGCCTCCGCTGCCGGGGCCCGTCCCATGCGGTTGAGGACATACGTAAAAAGTGATTCGGCCCTGGTGAAGTTTTTCTCGCGGTACAAGACCATACCGGAAGAGACGAGATCAACTGCTTTCTTGATCTGCGTTTCAGTAACCGGATCAAGCGGCGGCGGCGCCTGTTTCTGGTCGTCCTTCTGCTTCAGGTAACGGTATGCCGGAAAAACGGCAACAGCGCATAAAAAAATGAGAATAAATATCCGATGCATAATTTCGTTCTACTGGTTCAATCAGAAAGAAAATTTCCCAAAATCGCTAGGGTCAATTTCCCGCAGCCGCTTCCGCAGGTTCGCGATGTTGTTAGCGCCATCCGCCTCCTGTTCCGCCGATCCCAGGATGGTCTCCTTGATGAAGATGGGTGCATTGGTACGAAGCGCCAGTGCTATCGCGTCGCTGGGACGGACATCTATATAACAGCTCGAATTCCCCGATTGGAGATAGAGCTTGGCCTTGTAGGTGGTACCATCAAGCTCGTCGATGGCCACCTTGATGAGCTTGGCCTCGAGCGCGTCGAGAATGAGTTTGAGAAGATCGTGGGTGAGCGGCCGCTCGATCTCCTTTTTCTCGTAGCTTCTTGCCATGGCAATGGCACTGGCTTCGGGAAACCCGATCCAGATGGGCAGTACGCGTTCTCCCCGCTCCTCTTTAAGAAGCACAATGGGGGAATTTGTGCCCGCGTCAATGGCAAGCGCTGAAACAGACACATGTATCATAGAATATCCGTTAACAATATATGTATTCAATAAGGTGATTTCAAGTCAAACAGGCCGTGCAGTATCGGCCATGGCCTGCAGTTTTTCGTTCAGGTCAGCCTCTTTGAGCGATGCGGCAAGTTCGTCTATCGCACCATCCATGATCCGGTCAAGGGAATAGAGTGTCAGGTTGATACGGTGGTCCGTGACCCGGTTTTGCGGAAAATTGTAGGTGCGAATTTTCGCCGAACGGTCGCCAGTACCCACAATCTGCTTTCGTTTGACCGAGTCCTCGCGCTGTTTCTTTTCGAGCTGCGCGTCGAGGATGCGCGTCTTGAGCACCTTGAGCGCTTTGGCCCGGTTCTTGTGCTGAGACTTTTCATCCTGGCAACTGACCACAATGCCCGTAGGTACATGGGTGAGACGTACCGCGGATTCGGTCTTGTTCACACTTTGTCCGCCGGGTCCGGACGAGCGGAATACGTCAACGCGGAGATCAGCGGGGTTGACTTCGACTTCAACGTCCTCTGCCTCGGGCATGACCACAACCGAAGCGGCCGAGGTATGGACACGGCCCTGGGCCTCGGTCTCGGGAACGCGCTGTACCCGGTGCACGCCGTTTTCAAATTTAAGCTCGCCATAAACGCAGTTGCCGGAAATTCCAAAAACCGCTTCCTTGAACCCGCCTTTCTCCGAAGGACTGGTGTTCATCACTTCAACCTTCCATTTCCTGTTTTCGGCAAAGTGTGAATACATGCGGAACAAATCGCCCGCGAAAATGCCCGCCTCGTCGCCTCCGGTCCCGGCCCGTATCTCCATGATAACATTTTTATCGTCGTTTGGGTCGCGGGGCACCAGGAGCACGCGGATGCGCGCTTCAAGTCCGGCCTCGGTCTTTTCAAGTTCGGGAAGCTCGGTACGCGCGAGATTTTTCAACTCCTCATCTTCTTTTGACGCAAGCAGCGTCCGGTGGTCCTCAATATCAGCGCAAACCTTCCGGTATTGCTGGATAAAGGTGACCACGTCCTTCAGCGTATTATGCTCGCGGTTGAGGCCCTGGAATTTCTTCATGTCCCTGATGGTCTCAGGATTCATGAGCTCGGTCTCAATGTCGCGGAAACGCTGTTCTACCTTATCGAGATTGGGAAGCATTGTTTTAGACCGCGTTCTTGAGAGCGGCCACGGCCACTTCGATCTGGCTGGCGTCGGGCTCCTCTGTGGTAATATTCTGAAGCAGTAGCCCGGGAAGCGAAAGCGCGCCCACGACAGGGTTTGCGCTGAACCTGTCGGACAGTTTTAGAAATTCGAAGGATATGCCGGAAACCAGGGGAATAAGAGGCAGGTGCACGGCCAGCCTGAGGTGCCACGGCGGATGCACATACGCGGCCCAGTGAAGGGCGATGAGCGCGTCGATAACAGCAAAGACCAGGATGCACGAAACCGCTGCAATAAGTAGAAAACTGGTGCCGCACCGCGGATGATGGGTTGAAAAGCCCGTAATGTTTTCTTGGGTAAGCTCTTGCCCTGCCTCGAAACAGAAAATTGATTTATGCTCCGCGCCGTGATACTGGAAGAGCCGCTTGACGTCCTTCATGAACGAAATGCCCCAGACATAAGCGAGAAAAAAAACGATACGGATGAACCCGGCCGTGAGATTGAACAATACGGGATTCGACTCCTTGGTATATGGCACCACGCCCGTAATAAAATAGGGCAGCGCGAAAAAAAGCCCCATGCCCGCCACAAAGGCAATGGCAATGGAAAGGCCAAGATAGAAGGAGTCTTTCCAGCTTTTGGTTGTTTGAACGCCCTTTTCGTCTTCCATGGCAAAGTCGGCGGAAATTGAAAGATAGCGCATCCCAATGACCAACGATTCGATAAAAGTAGCGGCCCCGCGTAGAATGGGAATTTTCAGGAGAGGCATCCGTTCCTTGTAGGCTATGTGCGGATTGACCAGTGACTGGATGTTTCCGGCTTTGCGGCGTACGGACAAGGCGATCTTTTCCTTGCCCCGCATCATGACGCCCTCGATCACCGCCTGGCCGCCCACAGTGGACTTCGCTGCGTAAAAAGGCGCCAGAAAGAAAAGGACGGTTTTGTTCATGAATGTTTCTGCGGCTTGTATTGGCGGATAAGGACAGCTAGGCCTTAACGGCCTTTTTCGGTTTTGCCGCCTCAGGGACCGTGGCATACCGTTTTTTGAAGCGTTCAACACGGCCAGCAGTGTCCACAAGCTTCTGTTTGCCAGTGAAAAAAGGGTGGCAGGCGGCGCAGATTTCGACGCTGAGCGTTTCTCCCAGGCATGACCTGGTTTCAAAGGTGTTCCCGCAGGAGCATTTTACAACGGTCTTGCCGTACTTGGGATGGATATCAGCTTTCAACAGAACCTCCGTTTTTAAGCATATAAAAATAATCGAATTATCCGGAAGAAATCAAGGAATGGGAAAATTTCCCCGCCTTAAGACTGGACGACCCTTATTTAAACCTTCCTTCCAAAATGGCGTCGACCCTGCCCAGAATAAGGGTGGCCACGTTCTTCACCTGCATATTCCGAGTGGCCGCAGACACGCCGTCCAGTTGTGAATCGCTTGAAATCCAGTCCTGGCCCGATACCGTGCTGATAATGACATACGGCCACGGCCCTTTCTGCCCCGTGGGTGTGTTACGGAGAAAGTTCTGGACCTCGGGTTTCATCATGTTTTCCTTGATGGCATGCATCATAACAATGGCGTCATACACTCCGGGGTTCTCCATGTCGACTGTATCGATGCTGACTACCTTGACCACGATCCGCCTCTGTTCCAGCACCGCACGCATATGGTTCGCCATGCTGTCCTCGTATTCGGTGTGTCCCATTGCTATGAGCACTGTACGGGCCGCGGTCCCCTGGCTTGCGCCGCCTGTTGTGCCCTGTTTCGCGCACTGGGCAAAAAATACGATGCCAATCATCAGACATAGAAAACGTATCATCAAAACCCTCCTTACGCATTTTTAAATTGTTTATTTCCTTGAACAGCGCGGGCCTTCCCCTCAAACCTGCCAGAGAACGTATGATGTTCTCCATACATTTTTATTGCATGGGAATACCCGCACGAAAACGCTTTTAGATTGAGTCCCATGGTCCCTGGCGGAACAGATTCCCTGAGCGCCCGTTCCACGGACGCGCGGGCAAAAAGGCCGGTCACAGCGACAAAGAAACCTACGACAATGCTATTTGCCACCTGTCGATTGCCAAGGACTTCCGCGTATCGCGTTGCCGGGACCGCGTACAGGGAAATCCCCGAGAGGGCCGCTGGAGGCTTTACCAGGTGTTCATCGATAATAAGCACGCCTCCGGGAACAAGCAAGGGCGCATACTGCTCAAATGCCTGCTGCGACAGCGCGAGCAGCACCTGGGGTTTGTCAACATAGGGATAGTGGACCAGTGTATCGTCGAGGATAAGCTGTGCGCTGCAGGCGCTGCCCCGGGCCGCTGGCCCAAAACTCCGGGTAAGGGTCGCTGCCGTGCGTTCGTACAGAGCAGCGGCCCTGCCAAGTATGCAGCCGGCAAGGATGACGCCCTGGCCGCCTAAACCGCTGATGATAATGCGTGCGGGGAGCGTATGCGGAGGTATCATGCTTTGACCTTTTTCTTCCGGACCAGTGTAACGCTGTCCGGCGAATCAAAAAATACGGCGCGTTCCCGTTTCACAAACGTACCAACAATAATTTTCCTGTCCCTGCGATCGAGTCCGGCCTCCACGGGCGAGGTATTGTTCGCCACCCTGCTGTACTCTTTAAAATACCTCATTTCCGTTTCTCCATGTCCAAGATTATTTCTCTGCAGGTGGAGCGTGGGACAAGGTGAAAGCACCTCAATAAATGAGAAGCCGCGCCGCACCAGCGCCTCGGCCATGGTACACGCAAGTTGTCGTACGTGAAAAACGGTCCATCGGGCCACAAACACGGCCCCGGCAGAGGCGGCAAGATTGACAAGGTTGCATGGCATTTCCGTGCTTCCATAGGGAGTGGTGGCTGTGATCGATCCAATAGGAGTGGTTGGCGCCAGCTGCCCGCCGGTCATTCCATAGGTAAAATTATTGATACAGACCACCATGATATTGACATTTCTCCGCGCAGCGTGGAGAAGATGGTTGCCGCCAATGGCCACAAGGTCGCCTTCACCGCTGTACACGGCCACGCGGAGCCCCGGATTGGCAAGCGCAAGACCCGTGGCAAAGGGGATTGCCCTGCCATGGGTTGTGTGGAACGAATCCGCCTTCAGGTATCCGGCGACCCTGCCTGAGCAGCCAATACCGGAGACCACGGCAAGACTCTTCCGGGAAATGCCGCTGAGCTTGACAGCCTCGACGAACGAATTCATGGTGGCGCCGATGCCGCATCCCGGGCACCAGAGGTGCGGGAGACGATCGGTGCGGAGATAACTATCGGAGGGGTGGCTGTTCATAGCTGCGCCGCCTTTTGTATTGCCATGAGAATTGCTTCAGGCCGATGGATGGAGCCGCCAGCGTGCCCTAAGAATATGCTCTGCGCCCCGCCCTTTGCGCACCGGTCCATTTCGAGAAACATCTGGCCTAGGTTAAGCTCGACCATGATGAGCGCCTTGACACGGCCAGACAATTCACGGACCTTTTTTTCTGGAAACGGCCACGCGGTGACCAGTCTGAGCAACCCCGCGGGGATACCTAATGCCCGCGCCTCCTCTACCGCCGCCGCTGCCGCGCGAGAGGTGATACCATAGGCCACCACCACGACCTCCGCGTCAGCGATTTCCTCCTCTTCGTATACTATGATGTCGTCAGCGTTACTATCGATTTTTGCCGTAAAACGCCTGACCAGCGCATCCTGCGTTTCCGGGTCCATGGCCGGGTATCCCTTGGCGTCGTGCGTAAGTCCCGTTACGTGCATGAAAAAGCCCTTTCCCACTGGCGCCATCTCGGGCACGCCGCGGGCCGCGGGCCTGTATGGTTGATATTCGCCAGGCCGCACCTGCGTATACCTGCGTTGCACAACCGCGATCTCGGAAAGTGTTGGAATAACGACCCGTTCGCTCATGTGCGCGACCACTTCGTCCATCATGATTAGTACAGGCACGCGCCAGGTTTCAGCGAGATTAAAGGCCTTGATGGCAAGGTCAAAGCATTCCTGGGGCGAGTTCGGGCAAAGTGCAATAACCCGGTAATCACCATGCGATCCCCATCGCGCCTGCAGCATGTCGGCCTGCGCCGGCATTGTGGGCAGACCAGTCGAAGGACCTGCCCGCTGCACATTAACGACTACGAGGGGCGTCTCGGTCATGGCGGCATAGCCTATGGATTCCATCATAAGCGAGAAACCCGGCCCTGATGTGGCCGTAAAGGCCTTGGCCCCACCCCACACAGCGCCAATACACGCCATGATTGACGCGCACTCGTCCTCCATCTGAATGCATATCCCGCCTAGGCGGGGAACGCGGCTGGCAAACCGCTCCATAATTTCCGTTGAAGGCGTGATAGGATATCCGGCAGCAAACCGGCAGCCCGCGGCAATGGCGCCTTCGCACACGGCGCTGTTCCCGTCCATGAAATGGACGCCGGTCAGGAGTGCCAATGGTTCAGCGCACATGGTTACTTTCTATAAAAATGGCGAAATCGGGGCATAGTTTTTGACACAATGCGCACCCGGTACAGACGGCCGCGCTCGCAATACAGGGAAGCGGATATCCCCGGGCATTGGCCGTGCCGTCCCTGCCGAGTACGCCCGCGGGACAAAAAGAGACGCAAAACATGCATCCCTTGCACCGTTCCGCGATGATCCGGACGCTGTACCGCGTCTTTTTTTTCATATACGATTTACCAGAAAAGACGGATAACAGTGTCGAGTTCCATGGAATCGAGGAATGTATCATCAAACATCCCGGAAAGATGGATGGCGCACGAACCCGTGTCGCTGCCCAGTCCCACAATCATGAGCGAACGGACTGAGATGCTCAGCGCACCGCTGTCAATGGCCACTGATCCGACGCTATCGCTGCCATTGCACCGGGCGCGCTGCGCGCAGGTATAACACTCGTAGCGGTTGTTGCCGCTATTGTCAAAGGCGACCATGTTGCAGGCGGCTGAGTACCTCATCACGGGCCATTGGGAAAGATGGATGCGCACCAGTGCCAGCGTGTCGCAGGTAAGGCTGTCAAAAGCGCAAAAAAGCGTGTCTGTACGCACGCCGTTTATAGTCACTGAATCAACAACAAGATCCACCGAATCACCGGGTCCGGGATCGGGAAGAGCGGGATTTGCGGCGGTATTTTTACCCGGAGTGCACCCTGTTCCATCGAAGAAACAGAGGGCAAAAAGCAGGGCTGCGCAGCATAGGCCCGCAGCCCTGTCACTTAGCGGTCTCATGCCTTTCTCTGGCGCTGTTTCCTGCTTGCCCGCGCCTTGCGGACTTCCTGAAGACGCACGATCTTGTTCAGGATGTTGATATACGCAAGTGCCGACGCCTCGATAATGTCTGTGGACGATCCGCTCCCGTGAATACGGTGATCCGCATATTCAGCGAGAATATCGACTACACCCAACGCTTCACGGCCGCCCGTGCGGCTGGTGATCCTGTAGTCGAGCATTTTAACGTTCATACCGCTTGCCCGGTCAATGGCGCTGCAGACCGCGTGCACAGGCCCGTCGCCCGTGGCCGCTTCCTGGATGGTTTTGCCCTTGGCGCTTATTCGAAGCGTTGCCGTGGGCACAACTTTTGATCCTGAAGTGACATTCAGGTAGGTGAGCCTGAAGGTATCGGTCTCCTCAGCATGAGGCAGTTCGATGAGCGCTTCAAGATCATCATCATAGACGCGTCCCTTTTTATCGGCAAGCGCCAGAAATCGCTGGTATACCGTATCGAGATCGTATTCTTTTTCCTTGTAGCCCAACAGCGCCAGACGGTGCTTGATCACATGGCGGCCGCTCCGGCTGGTGAGATTGAGCACGTTTTCAGACAGCCCGATAGAGCCCGGTTTCATGATCTCGTACGTGGTCTGCTCTTTGAGCACGCCGTCCTGATGAATACCCGACGAATGGGCAAAGGCGTTTGAGCCCACAATGGCCTTGTTGGGCTGCACGGGCATGTTGCAGAGCCTGCTGACCAGCCTGCTGGTGCGCATGATCTCCTTTGCCGCTATGTTCGTATTGAGCTTCAGGAGCTTCTCCCGGGTCTTCAGGATCATTACCACTTCCTCGAGGGAGCAATTGCCCGCGCGCTCGCCAATGCCGTTGATCGTGCATTCGACCTGGCGGACGCCGCATTCAACCGCCATGATGGAGTTGGCCACGGCAAGGCCCAGATCGTTGTGGCAATGGACCGATATGATTGCTTTGTCAATATTTGGCACATTGGCGAACACGGAGGAAATAATGCCCCTGAATTCCATGGGCACTGTGTACCCCACGGTGTCGGGAAGGTTGATCGTTGCGGCCCCGGCCTTGATTACTGCCTCGACAAAACGGTACAAATACGAAAGCTCGGTACGCCCTGTGTCTTCGCACGAGAATTCAACATCGCCGCAGAGTTTGCGCGCGTACTTGACAGCGGCAACGCCCATGGCCAGCACTTCGTCGTCTCCCTTGCGAAGTTTTTTCTCCCGGTGAATGCGTGAGGTCCCGATAAATACATGGACCCTGCCGCGCCCCGCCGGTTTGACCGCCTTGGCCGCGGCCTCAATGTCCTTGTCGACACAACGGGCCAGGGAGCAAATGACCGGTCCCTTCACTTCTTCGGCAATGGTCTTAATTGACTGAAAGTCGCCCGGCGACGATATGGCGAATCCCGCTTCGATGATATCGACCTTGAGGCGGGTGAGTTGTTGCGCAATCTGTATTTTCTCGTTGACCGACAGGCTTGACTGAAGCGCCTGTTCGCCGTCGCGCAGGGTTGTATCGAAAATAAGTACTTTGTTTTTATCCATTGTTCTTCTCCTTTGAAATCAATGCGTTAAAATAGCCATTTCATGCTTGTGAAAGCCAACAAAAAGCCCCCTGACGCAGGTGCGAAAGGGGGCCGGGTTGTTTTCACTGTAAAAAGGTATGGCCTACCCTTGCGCACCTCCGCGGGGGCGTATAAGTCGAAGTAGTGCTCTTTGATAAACACTTATATTGTGTTTAAACTGCATTTTTGATGATCGTTTCATAAACATTCTTTAATAAAATACTTTTTCCAGCAATTAAAAGCAAATATTCTTATCGCATTATAGCGATTTTTTGAGTCACAACAGCGTTGTTTGTGCGTAATCGTATGAAACAGATACCGCTTGGCAGTTCTCGGCCCAGTACTTGCGCAGCATCCCACACAATAGAGTAACTGCCTTTCTCCTGATATGCGTGTACAGGAGAACCGATTCTCTTACCTTGAATATCAAAGACATCGATTTCTATCTGTCCGCGTTTTGGTAATGAATAGCGTATTGCCATCCGGCTCATCCCATATTCGTTGCACACCCTTAAGCTTGGAGAAGACAAAGAAAATGCTGGAATGACTGTTTCAGCAACAACATTACCTTCCGCATCGGTCCGGACAATATACATATCACTGTTAGTGAAACCCGAATCCGCGACATCACCGACAAGGATGAAGCCGCCATCAGGAGTGACTTGTACATCAAAGAAACGCTCATAGCCCGGACCACCGAATAATTTTGACCAGAGTGTGTCTCCTTTCGCGTTTATCTTGAGCAAGTACCCATCGTCTCGTTTTGTATCAGAATAGTTCTTCAAACCGCAAAGGATAAAACCGCTGTCAGGTGTCGGT